>MDTE01204139.1_pt1 | contig 15976 bp, 15 predicted proteins | sample 811231 | NCBI WGS metagenome assembly MDTE01 (sample SAMN05326651, study PRJNA326480) | marine metagenome | isolation source: seawater | place: Indian Ocean: Red Sea | collected 2010
TAAAGTACCACGTGTTTCACCATAACCACCAACAGGAACATCAAATTTATCCTGTCCAGGGAAACGGCCGCGACCTTCTTCATCAGCAGTTGTTTGATAGAAGTTACGTGCTTGAGTTAAGATTTTATCAATTTCGTTCATTGACTTTTCAGCTTTAGTACCTTCAGACATTTCAGAAAGTTTAGGAGCAGCTGTAGCAGCCAATGTAGCCATCAGAGCAGTTGTAGTAGCGAATTCAGCGAGAGAGTTCCCGTTTACGCTTTTTACATTTCTGATGATTCTTTTCAGTGTTTGTTTCATGTTTATCTCCTTATCGAGTTTAGTTGGAAACAAGTTTTTTTAAGTTTAATTACTACCCTAATGCAAAGTACGTGCCAAACTTTTTAAATAAATGTGTTTTCGTCGATAAATAATTTTATAATATCAGAATGTTACACCTTGATTGAATACCGGATGTAACAATATGAAACAATGTCAAATAGACTATCGCTCTAATTATCTTGTCCAAACCCTTAAGTATATTGAAGGGTTTTTATGGACTGAGTTTTCTTTTCGTAGGAATTAATTTTTTCGCGTATCGATGCGAAGATAATTGGGCTGTAACCACAATAGGGTAACAGCGGGGAGAGATCCAGTTAGAACTGGAGCATTTTATTTAGAAATTTTGGATTTTCAGCATCCGCTATATATAAAATAGGTGGTTCTGCATCATCACCGGAGCCACTGCCAGGAATGACTGCGTAGATAAAATGGCCATCCTGAAAGGGGCTTCCCATGGCTTCTCCACCAAATTTGTAGAGCCAGTCTTCATGGCCTGGAAACCGGGTCTCTGGACAGGCATTGCATACATCTTCAGCCACTACTGTGTCATTCTCAAAAAAGCCACCTGCGGGCATTGGGGCATTTTCATGGTCAATCCCAAAAATGGAACACCAGTTTTCCCCGATTTCGCTGTCAAAAGTTTCAAATAATTGAATATCATCTATCAGTTCAAGTTCACTAGTGTAGCCACCTACTGCCATATTGTATTTGTCCTGCCCTGGGAAACGCCCACGACCTTCTTGAGTTGCTGTCTCCTGATAAAAATTCTGTGCCTGAATCAAAATTTTATCCATTTCTTCTTCCGCCTTACGGACCTTACTGCCTTCCATCATGTCAGAGAGTTTTGCACTGGCCGTAGCAATAAAAGTAGCCATCATGGCTGTGATGACTGCAAATTCAGCCAGAGACTGTCCTGAATTTTTACCGAGATATTTTATGAGTGTTTTTTTCAATTTTATTCCAAATTTTATGGGAGGCTTAATTACCCTTGCTATGTTTTGTCAATTGATTAAAGCAAAAAATGTGCCGTTCATCTATTTTAAATTATTTGTATCATTATGTTACGAAATGTTCGTTTAATGAGTATTCCAATTAGGTAAGATTTCAATATTAACGATTGATTCTTAATTTCCAGCAACCCATGGAAATGCAAATTAGCAGATTAAACACCAGAAATTTATTTAAGATCATATTCAGTCTGTACATACTGGTTGGTATGCATATCAATATAGATCACATGGGCGGCTACGGCCTTTATTTACCGTTTAATGCAATAGGGTGGATGTTTATTTCTCTCATGATTGGAATCGGCCTTTGGCATATGGCTTCAAAGAGAATAGTAGAATACAGCCAGTTTATGCTCTATTGTCTGGTTGGGTTGGTCATGCTGCTGCTGCCATTAATTTACCCCAATAATGAGCATAGCCATTTAGCTATTCAGCGTATTTTAGGTTTATGCGCTGGTGTACTGCTTTTTTTCTGTCTTCAGCAGTTTCACTTTAATAGAGCAGATCGTATTCAGCTGCTTTATATCATTTTGATGGGAATTTTAGTACAGGCTTGCTATGGCCTTTTCCAGAAGTTTTTACCATTGGAAGACTGGTTTGGAAGGCCCTTGGCTGTTTTAATGCAGAAAAATAACATGGCCACTTTTTTGGTCACAGGTGCTGCAATCAGTCTTTATTTATTCATTAAAGATGATGAAATAAGAAATTCCTGGATCAAGGCAGTACTTGTATTGGGCACACCCTTTCTAACGAGTATACTCTACATTCCGCTACAATCCCGGACCGGATACATAACCTTTTTTATTTCTGTTTTGATCATCTCCATTGGAAACATGGACCAACAAAAGAAATTAGGTACATGGCTGGCCGTTGCTATTTTAGGTTTTATCATTGGGGCAAATTCGTCATATAATTCCAGATCAGATGAAAATATGAATCGTTCAGTCAATACCAGAATGGTATTATATGAACTGAGCTATTATATGTGGAAAAAGCAACCATTCATGGGGGTAGGGTACGGTAATTATTTTTCCCATCTCCGTCATAATTATGCAGAAATAAGCAGTACAGACTCAACTATCCTTGTAGGACCTGGTAATATGGATCACCCGCACAATGAAACATTACTGTGGATGACAGAAGGTGGTATTTTACCTCTATTTGGGCTATTAATTATTGCTGGCGGATTCCTAGCTATACTTTGGCTGGCAAAGGATAGGAGACAATCCTTTGGGATAGCCGGACTAATATTACCGATTCTGATTCATACACAACTGGAATTGCCGTTTTATCTTTCTCTGGTTCATTGGTTTTTATTTATTTTTCTTTTGTCTTTTATAGATGAAGAAATCGGGGAATGGAAAACAAAAAGGTTAAACCTGAACTTCGCACCTAGAATAATTGCAGTCTTAATCCCTGCTATTGTGATACCATTAATGGTTACAGCCCTACAGACCGGCCGTGTGATTACAAAGTATGAACGTACTGGTTATAAAAACCCTCAATTATTATTCTCGGCATGGAATCCCAAAATCCTAAATAAAAAATATGATGTGTTGGCTATGAGCCTGCACTTAAGCTTGGCGAAAAAAACTGGTGATAAAGATAAATTCCAGGATTATATTGAATGGGCAGAAGATTATATCCAGCATTCGCCCTTTTCGTTTATTTATTATGATTTAGCGAAAGCATATGAAGCCGTTGGTCTACGGGAAAAAGGATGGGCTGTTTATAATAAAGCTCGGTATTTATTTCCAGATCTAAACTGGCAGGATGCAACTGAGAACAGTTCATCCAGTCATTCATTACTAAAAGATTAATTATTCAGGTACCTACTAATTTAAACAAAAACCTTTCTTTTATTTGCCAGTCTATCCGAAAGAAAGTTTTATTTATATGCCAAGTACTTTGAACATTATCTAATTCAATTATTCCAAAAAATCCTAAAGATTTAATATTGTTACAAAAAAAACTTTTCATTGTATCATTTTTGGACATTAATGGAAAATGTATCAATATGATGCAGGGTGTCTTTTCCATTTTTATAGACAGGTTCATATTGAATTTATTTTATATGCACATGTCTAGGCACAGTTTTTGCTTAATAAAAGATGAATTATAATAAATAGTTCAGACGAAAAGGTTGAAATTGAAGAAAAGAATAACACTTTTAACATTATTTTTCTTATTAAATAATTCATTTAATATTGTTCTGAATGCGGGCCAGAATATGCCTGGTCTCACAGGAACATTTATACCACAGGGCCTGTATTTATCGGATAATACTATAGAAAATAATCATCAAGGTGATTCAAAACTTGAAAGTAATATTTTCAAAGAAGATGGTTCCAATTCAATTGCTCTATCCATTACAGATCTTAATGGCTCTGAATATACTTTTACCAATTGTAGTGCAACTGGAACAAATGGTCCTACACAGGAACAAGCAAACAATACATATGCTGGAACTAGTTTAGATGGCTCTGTTACAGTGACTAATGGTATCCAAAGATGGATTGTTCCACAATCGGGAGACTATTCTATAACTGCAGCAGGAGCATCAGGAGGCTATACACCGAATACTCCTGGTGGAAGAGGTCGAATAATTACAATGGAAATATATTTATCTCAGGGTGATGTATTAGATATTTTAGTTGGGCAAGAAGGTGGACGTGGTTATTTATCTAATGCTTATGCTGGCGGTGGCGGTGGTGGAACATTTATTATTAGAAATGAAGGAGCACCCTTATTGGTCAGCGGTGGTGGCGGTGGAAGCGCACAAGGCTCAGGGAGTTGGAACGTATCACTCCAAGGTGTTGATGGTTCTGCCCATGACAACGTTAACGGATCCGATGGAACTGGATATTCAGGTAGTTGGAATGAAGTTGGCCCAGGTGGTACCCAAGGAAATGGAGGAGGGGCCAGTCAGTATGGTGGTGCCGGAGGCGGTGGATTTTACAGTAGTGGCTCAAACCCAGGTTCAGGAAGTTATTATGCTGGAACTCCAGGGAATAGTTACCTTAATGGAGGCTGGGGAACTGGTGGAATTAATCGAGTTTTTTATGGAAATTTTACTACAGATATTCCAGGTGGATTTGGAGGTGGAGCAGGTGCTGGACTACATTCGAGCTTTGAAGCAAATGCCGGTGGTGGTGGCGGTTATTCCGGTGGTGGCGGAAGTAATACACGCGTAGGCTCCGGTGGCGGTGGTGGAAATTATATAGGAGGAACATACATATCATCAGATTTAAATACTGGTAATGGATATGTTATTATATCTCCCATGCAAGCTCCAAATACATCCCCCACATTTTTATCAACACCTGTCCTGGATGCACTAAATGGATCACTCTATGAATATTCTATTTCTGTGAATGATGAAGATGGAGATAATGTAGCTATAACAGCTACTCTAAAACCTGACTGGTTGAATTTAAGCAATAGTATATTAAGCGGTACCCCAAGTTCTACAGATGGCGGTTTGCACGAGATTATTCTGACTGCTAATGATGGTAATGGCGGTGTTATAACACAGAGTTATATGGTTGCAGTCAGCCTCCACAGTTTGGAAATAACCGGAGAGTCAGGATTTCGTATCTTATCCAGCCCGGTCTCGGGTGCAATTTACGGCGACCTTTTAGAAGAATTATGGACACAGGGCGCAGAAGGGTCAGACAATGCGAATTCCAGTCCAAATATATGGACCTACGACAACGGCTGGAACCCTGTTACAGATTTATACAATGATGAGTTAAACGCGGGACAAGGTTTTTTAATCTATATATTTGCTGATACAGATTTTGATGGTGAAGATGATTTGCCAGTTACTATTTCCATTGATAGCGTGCAACATCAATCCGCTGTTTCAGTTGTATCTGAACCCAGCGAATGGAACCTGATTGGAAATCCATATGGACTTGCTGTGGATATTAGTCAAATGTTATTAGATAACAGTAGCAGGTTCAATTCAACTGTCTATGTATTAGATCTCTCTAATCCAGGTTACAAGATTCACAATGGTGTAGTAGGTAATATTGAGAATGATGAAATTAAACCTTTTGATGGCTTTTGGATCCAGGCTGATACGGATGGCGATGTTTTTGAATTTACAGAGCAAAGTATCCACAGAGGGCACATGAATAATAATGGCAGAATAACCACGGATGGCTCAAACGGGAGTGTTGTGTTCACTTTCACTAATGGTGGCTATAGCAGTTCGACCTATTTATCTTTTACTCCAGAAGGAGAGATTAATTTAGATCCAGCAGATGCAAATCGGCTTGTACCGTTATCACCAGTAGAACATTTAACTAGCATGATCTATGAGTCAAACAAATCTCTGGCTATTAATAATCTCCCTTATGATCTATCTACTGATATTTTCATAGACATGGATGTTATGATGCTTTATCCCACAGATGACGGCTATGTTACACAGACAGAGCAGGTTGATTTAACTTGGGATATTGCAAATCTCCCTGAAGGTATTACTTTGGAACTAAGGAATAACATAACAGGACAGAATATCAATTTAACAGGCTATCCATCTGCAAACATTACACTTTCTAGCAAAGGCAGTTTCTCAACTTCTGGAGACTTTATGGCAACTTATCCAGTTGTCGGCCAATCCCACTTTACTCTATCTGTTCATGGTACATCAGTTGCAACAGATGAGCATATCCTGCCAGAAAAATTTATTCTGCACAGTGCATATCCAAATCCATTTAATCCAAGTACATTAATTAGTTTTGATCTTCCAAATGCTAATATGGTATCGTTAGACATATTTGATATTGCTGGTAAGCAGGTGGCTTCACTCACAAATGGATACATGATTCCCGGAACTCACCAGATCAGCTGGAACCCTGGCAACATTTCATCAGGCATATATTTAGTCAGTATGGTTGTCGGAAATGAAACATTTAATCAAAAGATTACTTTCATCAAGTAGGAACAAGATTATGAAAAATAACCTCACCACACTCATTATTATTGCTTTAAGCATGTTGACTTTTGTTGTAGCTCAGGATCCACCGGATCTGCCTGGTGCTCCTAACCAGGGGCCGATTCCAGGCATGATTTGGTTAGCTCTCAGCGGTCTAATAATAGCCGCTAAGAAGTATTTTGGAAATACTGAAAAATAAATTTTCCCAAAATCCATTTTTGGGTTTTATGGTCAAGGCCAGCATCTTTTATATTGTCTGGCAGGTAATATATGACCTTATCATTTTACCGGACGGCCGTCTGGATCATTTTCTCTCTGTATCTGTTGCAGTGCTAGCAAAAAATGCCCTATCCTTATTTAGCTGGAATATTTCCGCATCGGATAGATTGATCGTTATTGAAGGATATCGTGGGGTAGAAGTCTTAAATGGTTGTAATGCTCTTAGCCTAATGGCTCTGTATTCAGGGTTCATTATTTCTTTCAAAGGTCCAAATCAAAAAAGATTGATTTATTTATTGGGTGGTATTGGGATGATCTATATTTTAAATATAATTCGTATTATGGCTTTTTCGCTTGCCACAGTATATTTCCAACCTTACTGGGACACTTTTCATGAATTCAGCCCATTTATATTCTTTTATCCGTTCGTACTCTGGGTTTGGTACAGATGGACCTTATTAAGCGAAGGCTCGAATCATTCCGATTCCGTGCTCTCCTTTGCCTGAGCCTAATACCCCTATTATATATATTACTGATTAGGCCAGTACGAGCCCACTTTAACCAACAAATAATTGCACCCTATTTTCTGGCACTTCAAGAAGAGAACCAGAAAAAATTAACCATAGAGAATAGACGGATTAATATTCAGTCTGATGGATATAGTTCACCACGAGGTTTTGGTGTACCCTTTGGTGGTTATTTCTGGTTACCTTTTTCCATTTTTTTGATATCCAGAAAAAAATCGCCTGCGCTCGGTTTGGTAGGATACCACTTTTTCCTTGGAATTATCCCACCTTATTTGGGAATATTATTCTGTCGAGGTCAATACTGGGCTGGAACAGTATTACAGATTAATGAACTGATATTTCAGGCTGTTTTTCTTATAGCTTTATTCTTTGGAATAAAGGAAAGTGTAGATCAATGGCAGGAAGAAAAGGAATTAAAAATTCTGCAATAAATAATTATTAACTAGTGGATAGTGCTTCGTACATATCCCAGATAGGTAAAAAGATTGCTAAAGCTAAGGTTAAAATCATCACACCCATGACCACTGTTATAAGTGGCTCCAGCGTTGCTGTCAATTTTAAAACCCGATCTTGGACTTCCGCATCGGTCATATCACCGATCTCTTTTAACATATCATCCATGGCACCTGCATCTTCGCCAACCTGAATCATTTTCAAGACATGAGGCGGAAATATATCATGGGTATGGCGCTGGATAGAAAGTGCTACTTTTTTACCCATTTCTACATCTGAATGCACACGGGATAAACGATCTTCTATGAATACATTACCCGCTGTTCTACCTGCAATATCTAATGCTTCTAGAATTGGAACACCTGTTCGATCCAGAGTATCCAATACATGGCAAAAACGGGAGATAGCCATCTTTTGGGCAAGCGGACCAAAAATAGGTAGGCTTAAAACAAATTTGTGCCACTGAAATAATCCCTGCTTTGTTTTTAATGCCCGCCAGAAGACAAAAATAAAAAATGCAATAAAGAAGAGTATGCCAGCCCAGTTGTCCTGCATGAATTGGTCTATAGCCAAAAGGATTCTGGTTGGCAAAGGCAGTTCAATTCGGGTATTGCTGAACAAGGTGGAGAATCGGGGTAAAATATAAGTAACAGCGAATACACCCACTGCCATTGTGATACCGATCACAATAGATGGATAGCGGATGGCCTGTTTGATACCCATTTTTAGTTTTAGATCATGGGCAATAAAATCTGCTAATTGGAACAATACCTTATCTAAAACACCTGCACTCTCCCCAGCTTTTACAATATTTACAAACATATTATTAAACACTTTTGGATGTTTATCCATGGCCTTGGAAAGCGCCATTCCACCTGAGACATCTGCTATAACCGAATCGATCGTTTTATTTAACAAGGGGTTGGTTTGATCAGAATGAACTGAATCCAATGCATCTACCAATGGGACACCGGCTTTTAGCATTACAGATAACTGCCGAGTAAAATTATATATATCTGTAGGAGGAACTTTTTCAAAAAAAGTGATATCCATGTTTAAAATGGATTCTTTTTTCTCCGATACAGAAACAGGGTCTAGCCCCATTCGCTCTAGTTGCATAAGAGCGCCATCTTCGCCCAATGCTCTCAACTCCCCTCGGACCACACCGCTGTCTGCGTTCGTGGCAATGTAGGAAAAGATTGATGGCTTTTTAGTCTTTTTTTCGGAGGCCATGTTGATCCAATTTCCGGTAAAGAGTCATTCTGCTAATACCTAATTGTCGTGCGGTAAGGGTCATATTCCAACTTGTGCGTGATAAACCTGCCAAGATTGCTTCATATTCTAGTTCTTTTAGTGTTTTAATATCAGAAGTATCAATAGCAATACCCTGAGGCTGCTCAAAGGGGACTGAATCTGATGTTGTTGTTTGTGGTGCACTTGTTGATGGTTGAATCAAACCTTGATCTTCCATCGACTGTTTCGATTCATCAAGAATAGGTTTTATCTCATTTTCTGTGAGAATTGGTATATCGTTAATTAAGACTATTCGCTCCAATGTATTTTCTAGCTCCCGCACATTACCAGGCCAATCGTGTGACATAAGGGATTTCATTCCATCATGTGAAAAACAACCTGCTAATAATTTATGTTTTTTCTTCAAATTTTTTAAAATTGCCATTGCTGTTGCAGGAATATCTTCTCTACGATCTCTAAGTGGTGGAATTCTCATTGGAAATACATTTATTCTATGAAATAAATCTTGCCGAAACTTTCCATCTTTAATTCTTTGCTCAAGGTTTTGGTTTGTAGCAGAAATTATTCTTACATCAATCTTAATTGTTTCTGCCCCACCTACTCTTTCAATTTCACCACTTTCTAACACCCTCAGAATTTTTGCTTGAAGTGATGGACTCATATCTCCAATTTCATCAAGAAAAATGGTACCAGAATTCGCAACTAAAAATTTCCCATCTTTCCTTTCAATTGCACCCGTAAATGCACCTTTTTCATGCCCAAAGAGTTCACTTTCTAAAAGTTCAGATGGTATAGCTGGACAATTAACCGCAATATTAGGCCGATCTCTTCTGGGGCTAATTTGGTGAATAGTCTTTGCAACTAAATTTTTACCTGTACCACTCTCTCCATATAAAACCGTAGTAACATTTTTATTCTTAATTTGGTTCAATAAGTGATATAGTTTGAGCATAGGCTTTGACACGCCAACGATATTCTCAAAACCTATTGATGAAAAATGGCGCATTGATATTTTTGGAACATTTCTGAGAAAATCGTGAAACCCTTTTGCTAATTTGATAAGGTTTTGTATTTCTTCATTACTATCCTTATCTGGCTCTATACATCCAAAAAGTCCTGCTCCAAAATATTCTAGCAAGTTTAAACCTGTTTCTTTACTACGAATTGTAGCTATAACTGGGACCGTAGAATCAATTGAAATTAGCTCTTTGATTAACTGAACAGGAGTCATTAAGGGTAATTGATCTTCTATAATAATGCAATCAAAACCTTGTGTTTGTACAGCGCTCAGAGCAATCATACCATTTTGGACATAGTCCACATTTGATTGGGTGCCAGCTAACTGTGGTATATTAACCTTCTCACCGCCAACATATAAAATTTTTATCATATCGCAATCCGTGTAGTGCCTAAGGTCTCATAAACTTCAGATAAAGTAGTGTCACCTCTTTCAATTTTAACCACACCATCATTTAACAAAGTAACCATCCCGTTTTTACGTGCTAATTCCTGAATTTGGTATCCTGGTGCTTCCTGCAGGACTAGATCAGAAATATCTCCGTCCATGAGGAGTAGTTCATAAATTCCAATCCTTCCTTTATAACCTGTGTTACGACAGGCTAAACATCCCTTCCCTTTATAGGCTTCTAATGGTTTATCAGGATCTAATCCCGTTAACTTTAGCTCAGTTGGAGTTGGATTATAGGGTTCCCTGCATTCTTTACAAATTCTTCGAACCAGTCGTTGAGCTAATATTCCTTTAACAGTAGAAGCAATCAAAAATGGTTCTACGCCCCAATTCAATAATCGTGTAAAACCAGAAGCTGCATCATTTGTATGAATTGTGCTAAAGACTAAATGGCCCGTAAGTGCAGCTCGAATCGCAAGCTCCACTGTCTCTTCATCGCGAATCTCCCCTACCATAATAATGTCTGGATCCTGACGGAGAATGGACCTCAGAGCAGATGCAAAGGTAACACCAGATTTTGTATTCACTTGTGCCTGGTTAATATTCCCCAAGTCATACTCTATGGGGTCTTCAACCGTAACAATATTAACATCTGGTTTCTCTAATTTATTCAATGTAGAATAAAGAGTTGTAGTTTTACCACTACCGGTTGGACCAGAAACCAGAATAATACCCTCACCTCCTACAAGCATACTGTTAAATTTTTTATCAGTCGCTGGTTCAAATCCGAGGTCTTGGAGTGAATGGAGTGCTTCAGAAATATTTAATAAACGCAAAACTGATTTTTCACCATAGAGAGTAGGGTAAGTTGAAATACGAAGATCGAGTCTCCCTTGGGATGAATTGAATAGAATTCGGCCATCTTGAGGTCGCCGTGTTTCAGCGATATCCATATTGGACATAATCTTTAACCGTGAGATAAGAGCCGTGTGTATATCTTTTGGCAATGCTTGAAAATCCTGCAGTCTTCCGTCAATTCTAAAGCGAACACGAATGTCATTTTCCCTCGGTTCAATATGGATATCTGAACAACGATAGCGCTGACTTTGTGTTATGATACTGTCTACCAATTCGACAATCCTGGTTTCATCAAACAGATCAGAAATATCTGTCACTTCTTCATCGGATGAACTAACATCTACAAATCCAGATATGCCATAATAAAGATCAATGGCATTATCTATTTCAGATTCTGTTACGATGATCGGTTCAATTTTCATTCCGGTTACATCTCTAGCTGCATTAATAGGAGCTGCATCCAAAGGATCTGTGATGGCTAGATTCAAGGTATTATTAAACCGAAATAAGGGCAGCATTTTTTGAGTGCGGATAGTTCGTTCTGGAATAAGATCCATAACGGATTTATCCACATCATAATGTCCTAAATGTAAATAGGGGATCCTCAATTGTTGACTGATATAACGATTTAATTCCCTCTCATCTAAATATCCCAATTCTCGGAAAATAACACCAATGTAAACATCTTTCTCTTTTTGGATACTTAAAGCTTTTTGCAATTGATCCTCATCAATTTTACCAGCTTGGATGAGTAACTGCCCCAATGAATGTTTTCCAGTGACTTCCATATTAAAACATTGTAATGTAATACCAATTCAAAATAGCGTTTCCACCTAAAGGATCAGTTGTTATTAGAGTTAGTAATGATCCACCAGCTAAATAGGGGCCAAAAGGAATTTTTTGACTTTTAGAAATCATTTTTGAACCAAGCATAAGAAATACTATAATAGCTGAAATTGCAAAACTAAGATATAAGGCCAATACAGAATATTCAACACCAAGAAATCCGCCAAGGACCAGTCCAAGCTTCACATCACCAAAACCAATACTTTCTTTCTTTAAAATAAATTGACCTATCAATCCTATAGCAAATAAAAATCCTCCAAAAACAAAAGCACCAGAAACACTTTCTATCCAATCTATAGGCAGCCAATTCATAAATAACCCAATGGCTAAAATAGCAAGGCCAAATAAAATAAATCCATTTGGAATAATAAAATGTTCTATATCAATAAAAGTGATTGCAATGAGGATATAGGAGAGTATGAGGTACATTAAATATTTTTCTGCTAAGCCATAAATTATATAAAGAGCCAATGTGATAATTGCAGTTAAACATTCAACTAGCGGGTATTGAATCGAAAATGAATTTTCGCAATGACGGCATTTCCCACTCAATAAAAAGTAACTCAATATAGGAATGTTGTCGTAGGGCTTGATGGCTTGATCACATGATGTACAGCGAGAGCTTGGCTTGATTAGACTCATCTTTTTTGGCACACGCAAAATAACCACATTAAGAAAACTGCCAAAAGAAGCACCAATAATGATCAATAGTAAAATAAGTATGTTTTGTGGGACATCGATCATTCAGTTATCTCTACTGGGATCATTAATTCGATTAAATCTTTAAATCGGAAAGGTTTAGCCAAAATTTCGTTTGCACCACTGGCTTCAAACATATTCTGAGCAGCCCCTACATCATTTCTGGTAATAAGGATGATGAAAATGTCTTTAAATCGTTCATCAAATTTCAATAACCGAGAAATACGAAAACCATTCATGCTCGGCAAAAGAGTTTCGGATACAATAAAATCAGGAGATTCATTACATGCACGTGTATAACCGTCATAACCATCTTTAGCACTGATTACAAGCATGCCTTGTTTTTTGAAACGTTTTGACAAATTTTCCAGGATAATTTCATCACTCTCAATGATGAGTACAGATTTTTGCTTATTCTCTGACATAGTAATAGATCTGGGAAAAGTCAAAGGTTGATATGCTATTCCCTTACCTCGAATTATCTAAACTTAACAAAAAATATCTATAGTGTCACATTTATTTACACAGAAATAATTTTAACTGTTTCAGAGTGTTACAGGAATATTTATCAATTTATGGATTATTTCATAACTTTCAGGTGGAAGCAATAAGCAGGTCGATGTAATTTTTTAACTTATGTCTTCAGTATTTTCTACACCACCGCCAGATTTTTCCGAAAAAGAGATTTCAGAATTTATTTTAAATCATTTTGGGTTATCGAGTGATGCAGAACAGCTCTATAGCGATCGAGATCAAAATTTTTTGATTCGGCCAATATCAGATAAACCATTCATATTAAAAATTTCAAATTGTGCAGAAAAGCGTTCTATTATAGAGATGCAGGATGTAGCAACAAAGTTTATCTCTCGTAATGATCCAGAATTAGGCATACCTTTACAAATTGGGAAAATCCACACCATTGAAAAAGATGGTATTTCTTATTTTTGTCGTAAAATGGAGTATTTAAAGGACAAATTCTTAAAAGATAAAAAACTGGATGATAAATCTCATGAGCAGTTGGGTACTTTTCTTGGACGATTAAGCTTAGCATTGCATGGATTTTCTCATTTAAAAGCAGACAGGATTTTTGAGTGGGACGTTAGGAATATCGACCTGATTAAAACCAGGTCTGATTATTTAAACTCAGAGTCTGAAAAGGCAACTATCATTTATTTTTTAAATGAGTATGAGAAAAATGTAATTCCCTTGATAAGTGATTTAAGAATGGCAGTGATTCATAATGATGGTAATGATCATAATGTATTGGTGAATGGAAAAGGAGAGACTACAGGCATCATTGATTTCGGAGATATGGTTTATTCTTATCAGGTTTCTGAACCTGCCATATGTATGGCCTATGTAGGATTGGAAAAAGATAATCCATTTTCTACCATGGCACAGATACTAAAAGGATATCATTCTGTGTTTCATCTGAATGATTCAGAAATAAAATCTGCTATTTGGCTATCCTGTATCAGGCTATGTATTTCAGTAACAATGTCTGCTTGGCGATGTAAGTTATTTCCAGATAATCAGTATTTATCTATATCTCAAAAAGCCGCATGGGATCTTTTGCGAAAATTGGAAAAAGAAGATTTGGATGCATTATCCATTAAATTTATCAGCATTGTAAAATAATATGGTAGATAAGAATTCCATTGAAATTCTACGTAAAAAATATTTACCGCCTTCATTAAGACTATCTTATAGCTCACCACTCCATATTGTTAAAGGGGATGGTCAATACCTGTATGATGAAAAAGGAAGACAATATTTAGATGCTGTAAATAATATTCAGCATGTAGGGCATTGCCATCCAACTGTAATTAAGGCGGCTCAGAATCAATTTGAAAAGCTCAACACCAATACAAGATATCTGGATGAAACAATTGTCTATTATGCAGCAGCACTCTCAAAAAAACTTCCAAAAAAACTAGATGTATGTTTTTTTACAAATTCTGGAAGTGAGTCTAACGACCTAGCATTGCGAATTGCTCGAACTATTTCAGATTCTAAAGAGACAATTGTTTTAGATGGGGCCTATCACGGTAATTTATCATCGATGATTGAAATCAGTCCCTACAAGCACAATGGCCCCGGTGGTTCTGGAGCACCGGAATATGTCCATACTGTACCAATGCCAGATAAATTTAGAGGGAAATATCGAGGAAAGGATTCTGGACAGAAATATATCAATGAAGTAATGATGATAATAGATGAAATACACTCTTCCAATAAAGTTGTCTCCGCATTTATAGTAGAATCCCTAATGGGTTGCGGTGGTCAGGTAGTTCTGCCGGATGGATTTTTAAAGGATGCATTCCAAATAGTAAGAGAAGCTGGTGGGATCTGTATTACTGATGAAGTTCAAATTGGGTTTGGGAGGATGGGAACACATTTCTGGGGATTTGAAACACAAGATGTCATCCCAGATATCGTGACCATGGGGAAATCAATGGGTAATGGACATCCATTATCTGCGGTTGTTACCACTAAAGAAATTGTAGACAAATTCAATACAGGGATGGAATATTTTAATTCATTTGGCGGAAATCCTGTCTCCTGTGCAGTGGGGCATGCAGTATTGGATGTGATAGAAAAAGAACACTTACAAAAAAATGCTCTGGATGTAGGACATTATCTTAAAAATTTACTTGAAAAGCTAAAAATAGACTATGATATCATCGGCGATGTGAGGGGGCATGGGTTATTTTTAGGTATTGAATTGGTACGGAGCCATAGATCATTAGAGCCGGCTGATAAGGAAGCACACCAGATTGTTAATGCTATGAAGGAAATGGGGGTCTTAATAAGTGCAGACGGTCCATACCACAATGTTTTAAAAATAAAACCACCTATGGTCTTTACACGAGATAATGCACTTTTTCTTGTTGAAACATTGGAAAATGCTTTACTATTGACTAATAAGTAATATCATTGGACTAGAAGTCGCTTTATCTAAACTTTCCAGAAAGTAAAAAATAAAAAATGAATACTATTTCAATTGTTTCTTTCATTTTGGCCACAGGTGCCGTGGCCATTTTCACTTATATCATAGTAAGTGGGATGAAAAAATCCCATAGTCCCGCAGAAGAATATTTTACGGGTGGTCGTGCGCTGGGTTGGCCTGTAGTAGCAGGATCATTATTACTAACAAATTTATCGACAGAACAACTGGTTGGACTTAATGGTGCTGTTTTTGGTGACAAAGCTTTAGTTGGTATCGCTTGGGAAGCTTTGGCAGCATTTGCTATGATTGCTACTGCCTTAATTTTTCTTCCTAAATATCTTGGCAGCGGGTTCACAACTACTCCTGCATTTTTAGAAAAACGTTTTGATAAAACCACTCGAACCTTGGTATCATGACTATTTTTATTTGGCTATGTTACTGTCCTACTTCCCGTTGTTCTTTATACTGGATCTTTAGCACTAATTGGAA
>MDTE01006222.1_pt1 | contig 15975 bp, 8 predicted proteins | sample 811231 | NCBI WGS metagenome assembly MDTE01 (sample SAMN05326651, study PRJNA326480) | marine metagenome | isolation source: seawater | place: Indian Ocean: Red Sea | collected 2010
ACCCGGTTCAGATGAGTTGATAGCCCCTTGCAATGTACCATCTCCTTGACAAATTCCAAATTGATCAATCTCTGTATCTCCGCCACATATTCCCAAACAATCTTCGATATTCCCATCACAATCACATTCTCCATCACCAATTCCATCACCCCCACATTCACCGCATTCATCTACAATATCATCTCCGCCACAAACACCATTACAATCAATTTCTTCAACACAGTTACCATCACAATCATAGTTTTCTTCAGGATATTCACAAGATCCATCATTTATTTCTACATCAGGATTAAAATTACAAGCATTCTCATCATTGCATCCTAACAAACTATCATCTAAATAAATTTCAGATATTGCACTAAAAAGTCCATTATATGTTCCGCTGCCTGAATCAATATTAAAAGCAACTGGAGTTTCAATTTCTTCTATACTTTTCCAAATTTTGACATACAAATCATTCCCCTCTATTGCGCCAGGAAGTATAGGCCCTCCAAATGCACTTAAATCTTCCCCCATAATACCAACAATTTCTAATTGATTTTCATTCCAAACTCCAGAACCAACTAAAACTTCTCCTAAATTTCCATCACTATCTACAAAACCATTTTGATCATAGACCCCAATTTCATCCCCATTTTCAAGAGCTGTTATGCTATCAAGAAAAATAAATAAAGTAGAAGTTCCAGTTTCAGGAATTTCAACATTAAAATATAATTCACATGAAGAGCCATCTCCTGCACATATTCCACATTCATCAATTTCTTCATTACAATTTCCATCACAATCATAATTATCTTCAGGATATTCACAAGATCCATCATCTATATTTGCTTCAGGATTATAATTACATGCATTATCATCAAGACAGCCATAAACATCTTCGTAGATAATAAATTCATCCCCAGAATCTACGCTGTAGGAATTCCCTGATGGGTCAGCAAAGATTGCAGTATCAATCCATAAAGTTCCACTGCTATCATCATCTGATGTCGTTTGGATATAACATAATGTCCCTTCACCTTCTGGGATAGATGAACCGGTAAAAGAAAAGCCTAATATTGTCCCTGATGAGTTAGAACTTAGAGAAAACCCTGCATCCTCTGCAGAACCACCATTAGCTCCATTAACTGTAAAATTTTCAAATGTTGAATTAATATTAAATTGGATTCCTCCAACAGGGCCTTCATTTTGCATATATATTTCTACTTGCCCATTTGAATAATCTATTATAGATAATTCAATTTCTTCATTAAATGCAAAATTAAACAAATATAAAACAATGGCTGCTTTTATTAGATTTTTCATCTTATCCTTTCTACATCAATTAAAATTTTATTTTTAAAAAATAACCTGTACTTTGAATCTTGAACATTATAGATAACTAATTCATATAAATTATCAAACCTTCTTTTTTCCCATTCTTTAATTGGGTCACCAAGAATTTTGACAATATCTAAATAATGATCCCCTAGTAAAACTTCAGTTGCATCAACTATAAATAAATCTCTTCTATTATATAAAAAAGCCTGAACTCTTTCTCTTATACCTATAAGTTTTTCATCTTCAATATATTGTTTAGATATTTTATATAATGCTTCCGTGATATCTTTTTTACTTGAGAATTCACTTAATAAAGATAGGTATTCATATGCTATTACATTTTGATTATTTTGTAAGAAAATGTAAACATTATTAAGAATTTTAATTGTTAATTCATCATATTTCAACCGTACAATTGCATCGTTTTGAGGATTTAACCATAAAGCTTCTTCATACAAAGAATAAGCTTTAAATATTTCATTTCTTTTATTGTAAACATTACCTTTTTTAATTAATAAACTAGAAAGTTTATTATTTAAATCTTGATTTGAAGTATCATATTTCCTGATATTTTGCAATAAATTAATTTGTTCATTTATGGTTTCGTTATCTAAATCTGTTTTCAACAATTCCGTAATTATAAATATCTTTTGCTGATAAATTTTATCTATTAAATCATCTGGGGCATCATTTTCAGCTTTATTCAGCCACCATAATGCTTGTTCTAAATAACCATTTTCAAATTCACTTAATGCATTTTCATACATTTGATATGGAGCTTGTTTTTCAGCAAACCTAATCATCTCAGAAATATCTTCTTCCCTGGCTTTAACTTTGTTGATTTTTTCAAAATTTTTAAACTTTTCAATAGAGCTAATAAAATTATTATTGATTAAGTCATGGAATGCTTCATCACCTAAAGATTGATTTCCTCCATATCCAATTGCATAGGAATACATCAACCCTATTTGTTTTGTTTTAAAATAATTAACATTATCTAATGGATCGTCAACATCATCTATAATAACTTTATCAAACCTTAATTCAATACCATGGTGGGCATAATTTCTTTTATTGGGTCTTAGTTTTATAAAATTAATACCAATTCCAAAGCTTTGGCTATCTCCCTCTCCAGTAGCATCCCCGCTATTTGATTTATATAAATCTGCGCTTGATTTTCCCTGAGAATAGAAAAAATGATAGTATTTTTTTGGTGTAGGATGATAAATAAATGTAAAATTTAAATTATATATATGTATTATTGGCTTAAATTGTATGCTAACTCCATTCCATTGGTCATATACTCCACTTAAAGATTTCATAAATTTGTACCCAAAGCCAATTTGCATATCAACTATATTTTGAATTTTATGTAAAAAATTATATTTAAACAAATCTAGTTCAGCTACAACCATCTGACGCTTGTTATTGTTTGACAAATCATCTAAGCTAACATTATTTAATCCTAGTGGATTGGAATGAAGTGATGATGAATTGTTAACCACATCTTTCCATTGATTCCAATACTGCAATCCGCCATATTGATAATACCCTATTTTAAAATTAAAAGGAGTTAATGTAAAAGGATCTCTAAATACCATTTGTTTAAATCTACCAAACCAAAATTTTTCAAACCTTGTTGTTGCCCAAGATTGTTTTTGTGGTATTAACGTTGTAGTTAATAATGCTATTAAAATAATTTTTTTTATCATAACATATAATGGAATATACTTTGAATAAATAATTTTAAATTTACATACGTTGAAAATTAAATATTAAGCTTATTATGATATATAGATATCTTTTACCAATAATTTTTCTGATAACTACGTTGTTTTCATCTTCAGGTGAATTTACAATAGCTAGAATTCATTATAGTGGGGGCGGCGATTGGTATGCTGACCCTAGCTCTCTATCTAATCTATTAAAATTTTTAAATAAAAATATTTCTATACCTATTAAAAAAGAAGAAATAGTCTCTATTGGAGATGATTTATTTTACAAAAATAATTATTTCTACATTACAGGCCATGGAAATATTAAATTAGATAAGGAAGAAATAGTTGAGTTAAGAGAGCATTTATTAAATGGAGCTTTTTTACATGTAGATGATAATTATGGATTAGATAAATCATTTAGAAAAATTATTAAAGAAGTTTTCCCTGATAAAGAACTTATTGAGCTCCCTATTAATCATGAAATATTTAATATTCACTATACATTTAAGAATGGACTTCCTAAAATTCATCAACATGATAATAAAAGACCGCAAGCATTTGGCATTTTTGATAAGGAAAAACTAATTGTATTGTATACATATGAATGTGATTTAGGTGATGGATGGGAAGATGCTAATGTCCATAAAGTGCCAGAGCATAAAAGGGAATCAGCACTTAAAATGGGAACAAATATAATTCTATATTATTTATTAAATTAAAATTATGATTGAAAAAATTATTAATTCATATAGAAGTGTTAAAGCTAATAAAAAATTCCTTGAGATATTTTTTAATACATTAACTTTTTATACATTTTTATTTCTGCTTTTATCATTGTTAGAATTTTTTCTTTATTTTGAGCAAAGCACTAGAGCAAAACTTTTTCTATGTCTTCATGGCATTTTAATTTTAACAATTTCATATTCTGTAGTTAAATGGGTTATTGTAAAAAAAGGGTATTTTTACAACTATTTAAATATAGAAATTGCAAAAGAAATTGGTAAAAATAAATCTTTAATTAAAGATGAATTATTAAATGTGTTGCAGCTTCAAAAAAACAAAACTAATGAGCAAACTTTAGTTGAACTAGCTAAAAGAAATGTAGAAAATAAATTAAAAAATATTTATCCCACGCTAACAAATAATGTGCTTCCCATAAATACAATTCAAAGATTTGTATTTATTTTAATTATTACTATACCCATATTAACATTTACAGAATTAAAAGAGGGGAGCAATAGGATTATTAATTATACAAATGTTTTTGAAGTTCCAAAACCATTCACTCTACAATCTACAAAAGGTAGTTTTTCTGCGCTTCAAGGTGATACAATTAGAATTGACTTTTCTGGTAATGGGATATTACCTGATAGCATTGATTTATATTGGGAATATGATGACATTTTAAATCACAACAGATTATCTATTGATGGAAAAAATAATTATGGTTTTATTTTTAAAAATTTATCTAAAAATATTTATTATTGGGCGGAATATGAAAACCCTAAAATTTTCAAGAAATGGGATAAAATCGTAACATCATATGACACAATTAAAATTAAAAGTAGACCAGTTATAAAAAATATCTCATTTTCTATCAATCCTCCTGAGTATACGAATGAAAAAAAATATATTCATAATTATTCTAATATAACACAATTAGAATTGTTAAAAGGCACTGTAGTAGATATTGAACTTGAGGCTAATAAAACACTTACAGCTGCATGGATGCTAAATAATAATGAAAGAATAAATTTAGATATAGAAGAAAATAAAATTAAAGGGAATTTTATAATTCAAGATGATATGAAATTTACGGTATATTGTATGGACCAAAATTATATTCCTAATATAAATCCATTACAATATACATTCATTGCAATTAATGACAACTCACCTAATATTTTAATCAATGAACCAGAAAAAAATTTTGAAATTGATGAATCATTCTTGGTACCCCTAAGCTTAAATGTTATCGATGATATAAATATATCAAAAGTATGGATTGAGTTTGCTGTATTAAATAACATGTTAAATGAAGGAGAAAATGATACAGACACTTTAAACATATATAATGGGTATACTAATAATAAAAATATATTAATCCAAAAAAAATGGGATATATCAAATCTAAATATTTTAATGGGAGATGAATTACATTTTCATTTTTTTGCAAAAGATAATAACATAGAATTAAATAATGTCACCCAATCTGATTTATATATAGGTCGTTTCCCATCTTTAGAAAATATATTTTCCGAAATTGAAAAACAAGAATCTAATACAGAAGATTGGATTGAAGATATTAAAGATACAATAGAAAATATTACAGAAAAAACAGAAGATATAAAATTAGATTTACTTAAATCAGATGATATAACCTGGGAACAAAAAAAACAATTAGAAGAAACATTTTCAGAAATTGAAGAAATTTCAAACCAAATTCAAGAGATAAAAGAGAACATTGAAAAAATTACAGAACAGGCTGAGAAAAATAATATTTTTAGTGATAATTTATTAGAAAAATTTGAGAAATTTCAAGAAATGCTGGATGATATCATGACTCCTGAATTATTAGATGCTATTGAGAAGCTACAAGATTCTTTTCAAAATGCAAATATGAAACAACTTATGGATGCTTTAGAAAATTATGAGTTTAATGTAGAAAAATTTGAAGAACAAATTGATAGATTTATAGATATGTTTGAACTTGCACTGGCAGAACAAAAACTTAATGAAGTTGCAGAACATATCGAAAACATGATTAACAAACAAACCCAATTGATTAAAGATATTAAAAATAAAGAAGATGAGTATATTTTGAATAAAAAGTCTAATAAGCAAGAGTCAAGATTTTCAGATTTAAAATCACTTTTAAATGAAGCAAGCTTTGTTGTGGAAAATATATCTGAAAACACAAAACATCAAATAGAAGATTTATTATCAGATAATATTATAAAGGATACAGAGGAGACTCTATCTAAACAAACTTCAGACATTACAGAATCAAATCAACAATCTGCTTCAAAAAACTGTGAAGGTGCTAATGAAAATCTGAAAGATATAGCAAATCATGTACAACAAATAATTGAAGAATTTAATAATGAAAATAAAGCAAAAATGTCAAAAGAGTTTATTATAATTATAAATAGTCTTTTTACAATGTCAAACCAACAAGAAAACTTAATAATGAATACATATGGGGTTAGATCTAATAGCCCCAAAATTAGAGAAATAAATCAAAATCAATTTAATATTGATAAAGAATTAAATCAGATTACTAATCAGCTTATAGATTTATCAAATAAAACATTTTTTGTAAACCCTAAAATAAATCGTGTAATAGGCAGGCTCAAATCATCGATAAATAAAACTATTTCTTATTTTGAACAGAAACAAATTAGTCTAGCTAAAAAAGAGCAACAATTAATTTTAGATAAAATTAACGAAATAACTCTTTTACTACTTTTATCAATGGAGGAAATGGAAAATAGTGAATCTGTATCGGGTTTCGAACAATTCATGAAATCATTGGAAGAAATGTCAGGCCAGCAACAAGGAATCAATCAAGGCACAATGCAACTTGGACAATTAGGAATGATGCAACAACAACAAATGATGCAACAACTACAGGGGCAACAAGAACATTTAAAACAAAAACTTGAAGAGTTAATTGGGAATAATCCAGGAGAAGATCCAGGGGGTGGATTGCATAAATCTACAGAAGATATGGAAGATATTATAAATGATTTTAAAAATAAAAATGTCACACAAAAGACTATTGAAAGACAACAAAAAATATTATCTAGAATGCTAGATAGCCAAAAATCTTTACAACAAAAAGATTTTAATAATAAAAGAGAATCATTTATAGCAGATGATATTGATTTCAAAGGACCATCAGGATTACCTGATGATATGGGAGAAAAAGATCTTTTACTAATGAATGCTCTTGATAATGCTATGGATGAAGAATTATCGATCGAATATGAAAAGCTATTACAACGTTATTTTTTAAATTTACAAAAAGAATCAACTGAAAAATGAACTATAAATTATTAACAATATTTTTTGCATTATTTACTTTTTCTATTGCTGGTAGTACAAAGCTAACTCCAAATCAAATCAAAAGCATGAAACAAGCTAAAGCTTTAAACAAAAATGGACTTACCAATCAAGCAATAGAAGTATATTATGAATTATTTAATCAATACCCTGATGTATATGAAATTTTTTCTGAATTGAAAATTTTATTAAAAAAACAAAATAATCATGATGCTTTAAATGATATAGCCTCAAAATATATTATTGCTAATAATAATCTTTTAAAATCCAAAGTGGAAGCCTTTGATATTTACATTTTTACAAATAATCAAAATGCATCAAATGATATACTAGATGAAGTATTATTAAAAGAAAATTTTAATAAAAATTTTGCAAACAAAATATTAGGGGAGCTATTAAGTAATAATATGTTAACAGATGTTTTAAAGTATATAGAAGAGATAAGACAAACTGATAAAAGTTTTTTTTCATTGGAATTAGCTATGCATTATTCTATAACTATGTCTATTGAAAAATCACTTGATGAATTTTTCCTCCATTTAAAATATTATCCTAAAAAACGTGCTTTTATATTTAATAGAATTCTTGCTTTTCCTGATATTGCAAGCATTGATAACAACATTAAAAAATATTTAAATAGTTCAAAAAATATCAACGCAAAACTTTTATTATCAAAAATTGAGTTCAAGCAAAAAAATTATATAATCTCTTATGAATTGCTTTTAGAATATTCTAGTAATGAGCAAAATTTAGTAGATTTTATAAATGATTTAATAAATATAAAGGAATTAGAAGTAGCTCAAACAGTAATAAATGATATTTTTAATAGTAGCTCAGATAAAAAAATTATAGAAAAAGCTATATTTTATTTAGCACAAATATTTGAAATTCAAATTGTAAATAATTTGGGAAATAATTTATTAATAAATAATATATTAGAATCAGAATTAACAAACTCACCTTTTATTAAAATTAATCCAAATAAAACAAAACTTTTAGATAAAGCAATTTCTATATATGATTCTTTAAGTATTTACACAAATCATAGCAAATCTCTATTTCAGCTTGCAGAAATTAAATATAAAATATTAGGTGATTTAGATGGAGCAAAATATTTATATGAAAAAATAAAAAATAATAAAAATAGTCAATTTTATATTGATGCAATTGAAAGCTTGATTAATATAGAAATTTCAAGAGGGGATTTAGAATCAGCTTTAAACATTATAAATAAAATGAGAACTAATAAAGATAAAAAATTAGGTTTTATTTTATCTGTTAAAGAATTACAAATACAATACTATCAGGGTAATAATAATTTGATAAATGAAAATTTTAATTATTTTATTAGTACTGATAATAAAAAACACACTTACTACAATGATATTTTAAAAATCAAAAAAGATTTATTATTATTCCCAGAAAATATTTTACCTGATTATTCTCTTGCAATGCATAAATTATTTCAAAACAAACGAACAGAAGCTATTAGTATTTTAGAACAACTTATTATAAATATAAATGATCAGTCTTTAATAGATAAAATAAGATTAGATATTGCATATTTATATTTTTTACATGAAGATGTTAATCAATCTATCAACTATTTAAATATGATAGTTTTAGAATCAGATTATAAAGAAATAGCTTTATTGTTTGAAGCTGAAATATATGATTATCTTTTAAATGATAAGTCCAAAGCAGTTGACTTATATTTGTTATTCTTGGAAAGTTTTTCAAGTAGTATTCACTATGAATCAATTAGAATTAGATTAAGGGAGCTTGCAAGTTAATTATGAAAATAATTTTATTATATATTTTTAGTTTAAGTTTTATTTTTTCTCAAAAATTATTAATTCCAATGGACAATACACAAAATGATCATTTGAAAGCCTATGGCCTAGCATTTTGGATATTGAAACAGAAAGATAATATTGATTGGCTTTTAAATTATAAGGGAGGCTCATTTTTAATAAATGAAAAAAATATGTACATTCAAGAATTACAGCTAAGAGGAATTACATTCTACCAAATTAATACAGCAGAATTAAATAACATTTATCAAGATATAGAATCTAATAATATGAGCATGATTTTATTAGAAAAACTTCCTAAGATTGCTGTTTATTCACCACCCGACAAACAACCTTGGGATGATGCGGTAACATTAGCCCTAACATACGCAGAAATTGATTATGATATTGTATTTGATAAAGAGGTTTTAAATGGAGAAATAAAAAATTATGATTGGCTACATTTGCATCATGAAGATTTTACCGGACAATATGGCAAGTTTTATAAAAGCTTTAGAAATGCTTCTTGGTATAAAAAACAAGAAAATGATTTTAATAAAATTGCAAATGAGAATGGTTTCAAATCTGTTCATACATTAAAAAAGAGTGTTGCATTAAAAATCAAAGAATATATTTTAAATGGAGGTTTTATGTTTGCAATGTGTTCTGCAACAGATTCTTTTGATATAGCATTAGCTTCTTGGAACGTTGATATAGCTTCTGAAGTTTTTGATGGAACTCCTATAGATCAAAACTATCAAAGTAAATTAGATTATTCCAATGGGATAGCATTCGAAAATTATACACTTTATACAAATCCTATGATCTATGAATATTCAAGCATAGATTATCCTCCTAGTCATATCCCAGATACAAGAGGTGCTGAAGCTGATTATTTTACTTTATTTGAATTTTCAGCAAAATGGGACCCCGTTCCAACAATGTTAACACAAAACCATGTTACAATCATAAATGGATTTATGGGACAAACTACAGGTTTTGATAAAAAATTAGTAAAAAAACATATATTAGTTATGGGGGAGGATCATTCTAATGATCAGGTTAAATATATACATGGGAATGTAGGGAAAGGGACATTTACTTTCTTAGGTGGTCATGATCCTGAAGATTACAAACATTATGTTGGAGATCCCCCTACAGATTTATCTTTACATAAAAATTCTCCAGGTTATAGACTTATCTTAAATAATGTTTTATTTCCAGCAGCTAAAAAGAAAAAAAAGAAAACTTAACTAGAAGCACTCTCATATCTAAATAATCCTTTTTTCCAAATCACTGTTGTTAACCATAGAAAAAATAAAGTTACAATAATTTGCCAAACAAATAATTTTATATTTACACCAAATAATAGAAAACGCGCTGGCACTGAAGAAATCATTGCCATTGGAAAAACAGTCAGTAATGTTTTTCTAAAAAAATTTTTATATATTGAATCTGGCCTTCTAGAATATTTAGTCAATTCTCCTGCAAGCCATCCTGCATAAGAAAAATTTCTAAACCAAAAGACCAATGATGCTATAATAAATTCAAATGAATAGAAAATAAACATTCCTAAAATAAGAGAAATATCAAAAAAAATATAGTTCACTAATAAGAAACTATTATTGTGATATGCATAAGTTAATTTTATTAGCAATAATGATAAAATGAACATAGATATCAAGGCATGTGCATTAACATATCTGCATGAAATAAAAAATTGTGAGTTTATAGGTTTTAATAAAATAAAATCTAGATCTCCTTGTTTTACAGCAGAATTTATATTAAAAACATTCCCACCTAAAAAAAATATGTACAATGAATCAGCTATATACAGTGTGATAAGAAAAATAATTACTGCATCTTGATTAAATTCACCAAGCGATTGAGTAAATTGAAAAATTATTTTAAAGAAGAAAAATAATGAAAGATAATATATCGCATCTATGAAAATTTCAAAAATAAAATTCAATTTAAATTCCATATCTCTAGATAAAGTATTTCTAAAAAAAGCTTTCCAAATAGATAAATATCTATTGACCATATGCTTCATATCCTTTGATCCCTATTTTGTATATAATGAAACTGATAATAGTAAGAATAATACACCATAACAATCCGATACTAATTGAAGATACCCACTCTGTTTCCTGTACTAACCCGGTAGCAATACTTACTGGCAAATCAACTAAATATGGTATTGGTGTCCATTGAATAATTGACAATACATTATCAGGGAATAATCTAATTGGAATATATTGGCCTGATATCATTAGCATCCCCAGATTATACGCAACTACAATTGATCTTACTTCTCCAAACCAAAATGCAAAACATACCATAATAAAATATATACAATAAGATAAATATATCGATAAAAGTAAAGAAATTATAAAACCAATAATGCTCATGTAAGATTGAAAAATCATACCAGGGAAAACGAACATAAATAATATTAATAATAACATATAAACGATAAGATATAATGAATTAGTGCCAACAAACATCATAAAATGGTACAAAAAATATGATATAGGTCTAATAAGGTATTTATTTATCAACCCTTGTCTAATTTCTAAAATCATTTCAGATGAAGTAACCCAGGATGATTTCAATTGACCAACTATAATGGATAAAAAAATAAATACTATTAATTGCTTAAATGTATAACCAACTTCTACTCCATCCATAGCTATTACAGAATAATTATTAGAGTTAAAAATTAAGGACCATATTTGATACTCTATAAAGAGCCCCGATAAAATAGCAAACAAACCAATAAGTACATTAGCTCTATATTCAAGTGAATTAATCCAATTTATTCGTAGTATTGAAAGGTATTTATACAATTTTATATAATATATTTATTAGGATTTTTGAAAAAATTTTTCAAACTATCATCTACAGGTAAATCTTCAAAACTTATATTATTTGCTTTACTTTGCTTTAATAAAATTTTTAATAATCTCTGCAAATCCTCTTCAGAATGTTCTGCTGTTAATATTTTATCATTAATATTAATATTAAACTTATTTTCTAAATTATCTATTAAATGTTTTTCAGGAATATTTATAAATTCAAAAACTAATTTTCTTTTAGGATTAATATTTTTTATTAGACTATTAAAATTGCCATCATATATAGATTTCCCTTTATGTAGCACAAAAACTCTTTCACACATTTCTTGAATATCTTTAGTATAATGACTAGTAATAACAAATGTAGTTTGATGCTCTTTATTATAATATTTAACAAATTGTCTAATTTTTGATTGAGAAATAACATCTAGTCCTAATGTTGGCTCATCTAATAAAATAATCTTAGGTCTATGTAAAAGAGCTGCTATAATTTCCATTTTCATTCTTTCACCTAAAGATAATCTCCTTACTTGTACATCTAGTTTATCTTTTACATCTAAATAATTAACAAGTTCATTTAATGTTTCATTATACACTCTATGATTTAAATTATAAATATGTTTATTTAATAGAAATGATTCTGATGCTGGTATATCCCACCAGAGTTGATTTTTTTGCCCCATAACAACAGATATGTTTTTTAAAAAATTATGATTACGTTTCCAAGGATTATAACCATCAATTTTAATAGCACCTTTATTGGGGTGTAAAAGGCCAACCATTAATTTAATTAAAGTTGTTTTCCCTGCCCCATTTTCACCTAGAATTCCAATAATCTCACCTTTATTAATTTCTAAATTAATATCTGATAGGGCTGTAAAAATTTCATATTCACGTTTAAAAAATGATTTTACCGCTCCTTTTAAACCAGCTTCTCTTTTAAAGAGTTTATAGGACTTGGATATGTTTTTAATATCAATAAACATACTATAAAAATATATAATTATTATTATTAATTAGAGGTTTATTTAATAACTGTAATTTTTCTAGAAATAGTTTTCTTAGATGAAGTTAAATAAACAAAATAGACTCCACTATGAAGGTCTTCAGCATTTATTATAATTGAGTGCTCCCCTTGAAGATGATATTTATCATTAAATAATTCTTTTACTAATCTTCCTTTAACATCTATTAAACTCATTGAAACCATGTCATTATTTGGAACAGTATATTTAACTACTGTTGTTGGATTAAATGGGTTAGGATAGTTTGGTAATAATGTTAGTTTATTAGGTAGTTCAGGGGTGGCTGAAACACATTGATTTAAATCATTTATTGTACCTACACAGTTATCAACACTATCACAAATACCATCACCACAAGTGCCGGTATATGGATTCCAGTATCCATTATATCCATTTATACATATATTGATATTAATACCATCATATTGATAATCCCAATCATGACCTTGTGGACCACCAAACCAAGAATCATCATTAGGGCAAGCATCATAACTATTAGGAGTTCCATCATTATCATTATCATCATCATATTCATATTCTTCAATAAAACAAAAATCTTCATCTATTATCGTGGTTGTACCATTTGTAATTGTACAGCCACATTCAATTGAATCTCCATCAAGGTTATTATGATAATCATATGGACATATATCGCAATCATTAGCAATATCATCCCCATCTACATCATCAGAAAATTCTAATGGATTTGAATCAATTTCATCTAGACAGCCATCATTATCATCATCAAGATCTCCTATATTACATAAGCCATCCTCATCACTATCTTCTCCATCATTATCAATATTTGCATATCCATCGATAGAACAATCATCACAGCCATCACTATCATTATCAATACATACAAATTCATTAAGTGAATCTAAATCATCAGAATCTAGAATGGAATCATTATCATCATCTAAATCTTCATCTGAATCTTGACAACCATCTCCATCATAATCTGTTTCTATATTTGATTCCCAGTCCGTATTTCCCTCTAAGCAACTATCTATTTCATCTGCAATTCCGTCATTATCGGTATCTAGGTCACCTAAATCACATTGTCCGTCCTCATCTAAATCAATACCATCATTATCAGGTTCTGGAACTCCTGCAATAGCACAATCATCACAACTATCTTGATCAATATCCTGACAACTATATGGATTAAGTGGATCACTATCATTTTCATTTAAAACAGTATCATTATCGGCATCTTCATCTACATCATCACATAATCCATCTCCATCAAAATCTGAAGTATCTCCATAAAATATTCCTGCACAATCACTTGGATGATTGATTTCTCCTTCTAAATTAATTAATTCATCAGGGATAATAAAATCTCCATTACTTACTATAAAATTATCAAGTTGAGTCACATCTGCTATGATTTCAGAATATGAGACATACAATAAAACATCTTGTTCTCCACCTATTATAGAATATGTATTTGAATCTAAAGTTGTTCCAGTTATGGTAGAGTTTTCAAATGATAAATCTATATTTTCATAGTTAATATTGGGATTTTCAGTATTTAACTGTACATCTGATATTACAAGTCCAGTTATATCAAATTCAAAATCAGTAAATGGTGAAACTGTAAAATAATGTATTTCTAAAGTCTTATTATTGTTATCAAACATATCTTCTGGAATAAAGAAATTAAATTCACAAGTACCGAATGATTCAGGATCACCACATTCTCCACAATCATTTATCTCATAGATACCATTACATACACCTGCGCAATCTATTTCACCTGCACAATCATCAAAACAATCATCAATACCATCTCCACATGCAGCAGTTTCATCAGATTCAGTGATTCCATACCAAATAGAGTTTTCAATTAAAGCACATTCTTCCTCAGTAATAATTCCATAATCCTCATCAGTTCCATAAGGGATATAAGCACAAGATTCCTCATTGTCATTTATATCTTCTTCATCAATTATTTCATCATTATCATCATCTGGGTCTCCTGCATCACAAAGTGTTTCACCATTACCTGTTTCCCAGCCAAGATCATTGTCTGGACCATCATTAGTAACATCGGGATAACCTGCTTGCGAACAGTCATCACAGGTATCATTATCTTCATCCAAACAGCTAAATTGATTAAATGGAGCATTATCATTTTCATCTACCACTGTATCATTATCATCATCTAAATCTTCTAAACTATCTTGACATCCATCTCCATCATAATCAGAATCAGAATTTGAGGTCCAATTAAGGTCACCACTTGGACAATTATCATTAACATCTAAAATTAAATCATTATCATCATCTAAGTCTTCGTCTGAATCATCTTGGCAACCATCTCCATCATGATCTGTATCTATATTAGATTCCCAATCTAAATTACCAGGGCTACAATTATCATCCAAATCAACGACTCCATCATTATCATCATCTGAATCAACATCATCACAAAGTCCATCACCATCAGTATCTAAAGCATCACCATAAAATTCACCAGAACAGTCAACAGGATGTTCAATTAAATCATCTACATCCGTAACATATGATAATGATTGTGCATTTATAATTGCACCATTTTCACCTAAAGATAAAATTGTACTATCATTATTAAAAGATACATAGGATAAAGTTGCAAGAATTCCAGATCCAGCTGGAATTATTGATCCATTTAGTGAAAACCCTAGCACTGTATGTCCATTTTCATTAGGTGTAATCAAACTAGTTAATGCAAAAACATCATAAACATCTGAATCTCCATCAAGATCCACATCTCCGCCAGGGAAACAGCTTGGATCGTAACCATTAATTAATTGTAGGAGATCTGCTATATTTAAAACTTCGTTACAATCTTCGGGTATATCTCCCTCTTCATTTGAAAATGTTTTTATAAATTGGAAACCATCAATTTCTGTTGTTACAGCTGTTAAATCTTCAAGATTAAAACCTTGTACTTCAAATTGTAGCCCTGAAACAGGTAATGAAAAATTATAGTTTATATCTATTGTTTTTGCTACTAAATCTAGATTTCCAAATGTTAGAATTGCAGGACAAGTAGAGCCATCGCCATTACATTCACCACAAACATCAAACTCACCAATACAATCATCAACATCATCACAAACCTCATCATCATCTGCATCATTGTCAACTACTGTACCTGTGCCATCTGTCTCACCAGAGCAAGTCTCACATATACCATCTGTATATG
>MDTE01040697.1_pt1 | contig 15974 bp, 11 predicted proteins | sample 811231 | NCBI WGS metagenome assembly MDTE01 (sample SAMN05326651, study PRJNA326480) | marine metagenome | isolation source: seawater | place: Indian Ocean: Red Sea | collected 2010
ATGCCCGCAGCGGGGTCGCCTCACTTGCGCATGGGTGCTCGGCCAAAGGCATACTCTACAGTTATCTGCCGCGCGATAAACGTGACCGCAAAACGGATCCCATGCAAGCAACCCATTACCTGCAAAAGCAGCGAGAAATGATGGGTTAATGCCGCACGCTGTGCCTGTCGTAAGATTTAATTTTCCCTTGATAGTACGATGTTATCGATAATGGTTGGTGGGCTGTTAAGCGGTGAGGCGGGCACGCAGCAGCTAAAAGACAGGAGTCTGTGATGGTCAAGCGAGTAACCCGACGAGACTTCATGAACGGTGTTGCGCTAGGGGCCGGCGTCGGCGTGGTCGCACCCGCCAGCCTGTGGGCGCAAGACCTGGAGCGGAACCTGAAAACTGGTGCAGAACTTGGCCCCAATCACTATCCGCCCACCCTCACAGGCCTTCGTGGGAGTCACGAAGGGTCTTACGAGGTTGCACATGCTCTCGCTTGGAGAGGCGAAAAACCCTCTGATTACGTAGCGCTTGATGAACACTATGACCTCGTGGTCGTGGGCGCGGGTATGAGCGGTCTGGCAGCGGCTTGGTACTTCCGCAAAACCATGGGCGCAGATGCGCGGATTCTCATCCTGGATAACCATGATGACTTTGGTGGTCATGCGAAACGCAATGAGTTTCACCATAACGGCAGAATGGTGCTGAGTCTTGGCGGTGCGCAGAATCTCGACAGTCCAGGCAACTACAGCGAGGCTGCAGGCAGTCTCATGCGGGATCTTGGCATCGATCAGAACGCGACCGACGCCATGAATGAAAATACACCCGACAACTATCTGCTGGGCGGGAAGTGGCATGGCAGTGTAGGAATGTCCATGCCGACCCCGGACGGCCATGTCACAGTAGGCGGGCACTGGTACAAGTTTTTCCATGGCCGAGGTGAATACGCGGCCGCAGTGCAGGCATTACCGATACCCAAGCACGAACAGGACAGACTCATTGCGTTCTTTGGTGGCGAGCGCGACTTCCTGGGTGATCTGTCCTGGAGTGAACAATACGACTACATCAATACGGTTAGCTACAACCGATTCCTGGTGGACCGGGTAGGGCTATCCAAAGAGACCGTCGCGATATTCGATGCGCACCTGCTCATCCTGAACGGTCCTTCTGGATGGCAACACACGGTGCTCGAGGCAATCTCGGCGGGTGCGCCGGGGCTCCGCGCCATGGGTTGGTTGACCAACTTCATTGACTCACTCGCGGCAATGATGATCGAAGATCTTGCCGAGATCAGGATGTTCCCGGACGGGAATGCCTCGGTCGCACGCCTCCTGGTGCAAAAACTGATTCCAAATGTCTCGCCGGGGATGAAGGGATTCGAAGACGTTGCGGTGGCGCGTTTCAATTATTCGGAGCTGGATAAAGAGGGCCAGCCGACGCGGATTCGATTGAACAGCACGGTCGTTGGCGTGAGAGAGGCAGACGACCGTGTCGTTGTGGAATACGTTCGTGCAGGAATGCCGCAGCGAATTACTGCAAACCACTGCGTGCTTGCCTGTTACAACAACTTGATACCTTACCTTTGCCCTGAATTGAGCGATAGGCAGAAGGAAGCCCTGAGCTACGGTGTCAGGGTGCCTTTTGTGTATGCGAATGTGTTAATAGACAACGGGCGTGCATTCTCGCAGCTGGGTGTCGAGTTCACCCAGTGCCCCTACGATGCTTTCCAATGGGTCAGTGCCGCGCCCACCATGACCAATGGCGGGTATGAACCGCCGCGCAGCCCGGATGACCCAATGGCGGTCTTCATGATGGGTTCTCCAACCCCAGCCGCAGAGGGTGGTGCTGGCCGTGACCTATATCGAGTTGGCCGACACAAGATCTACGCGACCACGTTCGCGCAATATGAAGCGGAGATCCGCCAGCAACTGCAAAGCATGCTTGGCAAACATGGGTTTAATCACCACACGGATATCCGCGCGATCACGGTGAATCGGATTCCACATGGCTACGCTTACTTTTACCTCGGTTTGGATGATCCTGAGTGGAAAGAAGGCGAGGAGCCTCATGAGATTGGGCGCGCTCAATTTGGCAGGATCTCCATTGCGAACACGGATTCTGAAGCTACCCCACTGATGGATGCAGCATTCGACGCGGCGTGGCGGGCGGGGGAAGAGCAAACAACTTAACTGAGACCAACACGGTGTTGCGCTTGGCTTGCTTGAGCGCTGGAGTTAGCTCGGTATCGAGCAGTGCTCGAACTTGCTCGCGAAAGGCGCTTTCTCCCGGAGTGAGTTGCAGCGCCAAGACCATTCTCGTTGGCGGTGTCCTGCACCATTGTGCAGGCCCGGGCGGCTATCAGGCTTTGGCGAACTGAGCCATGGTGGCATCAAAAGATCGCTGCGCCGCTTCCGCGGGAAACAGCTGGCGCTGTGTTTCCGACAGAATCTCCACTCCATAAACCCCGTCGTAGCCGGTGGCGGCCACGGCCCGCAGAAAGCCCGCAATGTCGAAGTCGCCTTCTCCGGGCAAGCGCCTTCGGTTGAGGGTGTCTTCCATAATGCTGCCCTCCAGCGGTCCGGCGTCATCGAGCTCTACGTGCTTGAGATACTCGCGTGGCATGGCGGCGATCTCGGAGTAGTCGATGTTGCCGCGGTTGACATGCCAGATATCCAGCAGCAGGCCCCCGTGAGGTGAGCCGGCGCCTTGGGCAATGGCAAGGGCCGTGGGCAGATCGCGTATGTTCGATTCGGGGTATACCTCGATGCTCACCTGGGTGCCTGCTTCGCCGGCCTGTCGCGACAGCTCGGCGAAGCTCGCTATCATATGATCCAGCGGCCAGGTGGTTCCCATGATGTCGCCACTGACCTTGATGTTGCAGGCGTCGAGCTTCTCCGCAGCGTTGAGAAATTTTCTGCGCTCTATATCGGAGAGTGCGCGGCGCTCTCCATCGGCAAACCAGTCCAGCAGCACCTCGAATTCAAGATATTGCAGACCGGCATCTGCGATGATTTGCTTGATCTCGGCGTAGCCGTGCTTGTCCACGAGGTGCTCGAGGTCGTCGTTTGATAGCCCGATTCCCACGTAGCCCGCCTGGGCCGCTGCCTGGGCGCGCTCTTCCAGGCTGTGGGGGCTGATAGTTTTCTCGTCCAGCGGCACCGCGTTGCCCGCCACGGTGAATGCGCTAGCCAGCAATCGGGGTGTCTGCATGTGCTTGGATTCCTTGTCCCGGGGTGTCAGGCGTTCAGGTACTTGTCGAGCGTATTGTGGATATGGCGCAGTCGAGACTCCAGGTAGGCAGAGAAGGTGGCCACCCCACGCTTGCTGGCATGCATGCCGTCGCGCTGCGCGCGGAGGATGGCCGTATCCTGGTCGAACACCTCAGCGAAACCCGGATCCATACCTGGAACGTCGCTATAGCTGCCGTCTTCGGATACATGGACCACCGTGGCGGGCTCGAGGGGCGGTTGGTCTGGCGGATTCGGGCGCATGAACAAGATGTCAAACGTGCAGCGGTCTGGGTCGTTGCCCAAGGGACGATACTGATACAGCACCCGCAGCGAGAGGCCGGCGAAGATGAACAGATTAGGAAACAGGGTGTACTTTATGGAGTCTATGGATTCCGCGATGGAATGACCGCTTACATCCAGGCCAAATTGCTCCATGGTCTCGCGCATGTTGCGCGCCATGACCCCACGTGCGGACTCGCCGTCGGCAAGTGAGGGTCGCTCGCCCATGACCGCGGCATCGCCCATGAGCATCTGCTGGAGAATAGACGCGTCGTCCAGGGGCTCGTCGAGCAGTGGGCTGGAGACCCCCAGTGCGACGATGTCCCGACTCACGTGATCACCGAAGATGTCATGCTGGGCGTTGACGTCGCCCGAGGTGCCCATTGCCTGCGGATGCACCAGGCGGGTGTGATAAGCCTCGATGAAGGCGTCCTGTGCCGCCTTCCAGTTGCAGGGCAGTTCCTTACGCGCATGCACGCTCGTCCGCCAGCCGGAGAAATCCCAGTTGCGAAAGTGCTCCGGAAGCACCTCGAGGTATTCGCGGAGGCTCGGCCCCTCGTCGGCAAGGTTGATGAATACCAGGGTATTCCAGGTGGCGACACGGCACTGGTCGAGGGCCAGCTCGTCTCGATCGATGTGGGGAAACTCCCACTCACAAGGCACTTCCACCAAGCTGCCGTCGAGATTCCACGTCCAGCCGTGGTATGGGCATTGGATTAGCGGCGAATGGCCCAGGCTGCCGCGTGGCTTGAGCTGGGTGCCGCGGTGCAGGCAGCTGTTGTGGTAGGCCTTGAGGCTGCCGTCATCGCAGCGGGTGATGATGACCGAGTGCCTGCCAATATCGTAAACGAAGTAGTCGCCGGGCTCGGCCACGTGCTCCTCGCGGCAGGCAAATTGCCAGACCCGCGTCCACATCTTCTGCATTTCCCTATCGAAGAACGCCTGGCTCGTGTAGCGCGCGAGCTCGACGGGGGCCGTGGGCGGAATGGGGTTCTGTTGCGTGCGCAGCACGTCGGGGACGCTGTCGCCGTCACGGTCTAGAATCTCTTGATAGGAGGGTTTCGGTAGATCTAGCTCGGCAAGTGTTGGTGATTTTGTAATGTGTCCCCTCGCTGCGCCGTGCGCGTATCCAAGCCACAAGGACATCACGGCATCCGAAAGGTGTCAAATGCGCACCAGACTATAGGACCTGGGCGCAGCGGATAGGAGAAACAAACGGACTTATCGTGTCAATGGGCGAGGATCGAAATGTGCGGTGTGCGCCAATTGAGACGGATGGGGCGACGCTGCCGAATGCGCCTAGCCAGCGTGGAAGTGAACGTTGAGGTTCAGCGCTGCGCCGAAGCGCTGGGTGAGGGTGACCGCCCCGGTCTTGGCGCCGGGGCCGCGATCTTTTCTTGGTCGAGGTCTCGGTCCATAATGATTCCGGTGTGCTGTGTTCGAAGCAGCGAGCGATCAACAGAGCAGCAAGAGGAAGTCAGCAGTGACTAATCGTCATCCAGACACATTCGCCGGCAGCCAAGCGCCCGTTCCCGGCATCCGGGCAATTCAGGAATCTCTGGGGGAAACCTCACGCTACCCGCTCAACGTAGAAGCCTATGAGGACCTCGGTGACGAGGACATTCCCTTCACCCGCTATACCAGCACGGAGTTTTTCGCTCGCGAGATGGACAAGGTGTGGACCAAAACCTGGCAGTGGGCGTGCCGGGAAGAGAACCTGCGCGACGTCGGTGACTTTGTGGTGTACGACATTGGTAACTACTCGATCATCGTGGTTCGCGCCGCGCCCGGAGAGATCAAGGCTTTCTACAACTCTTGCATGCACCGAGGCACCAAGTTCAACCACTCGTTCACTTCCGGTCACCGCCAGATCATCGCTTGTCCATATCACGGGTGGTCGTGGAAACTCGACGGCACCATCAATGAGATCCCCAGCCAATGGGACTTCCCCCACGTCGACGAGAACGACGTTCGGTTAGCTGAGGTTCGGGTGGAGACCTGGGCGGGTTTCGTGTTCATTAACATGGATCCGAACGCACCGTCGCTCCACGAGTACCTGGGAGTGACGGTGGACCACTTCAAGAACTGGGGCATGGAGGATCGCTACACCACCATACACATTCAGAAAGAGCTGGCCTGCAACTGGAAAGGTGCCATGGAAGCGTTCATGGAGAACTACCACACGCACGTGGTGCACCCCCAGCTCAATATCACCAGCTCCGGCCCCCAGACCCAGTACGATTTGTTTGGGGACCACATGTCACGCTTTCTGTGCCTACAAGGAAACCCGGACCCTGTCTTTGAGCGCCAGCTCAGCGAAGCGGAAAAACTCGACACCATGCTGATGGGTGATCGCTCCCTCGCCAGCGGCGGGCCGAAGATCGAAGGCAATGCCACCGCTCGGGCAACGATGGCCAACTATCTGCGCAAGCACTTCGACGAGGAGTTGGACGTAGAGGTGGGCGATCTCACCGACTCGGAGATTCTCGACACCATCGAGTATACGATCTTCCCCAACATGTTCATCTTTCCTGGACTGTCTTTGCCCATGGTGTATCGCTTCAGGCCAATCGGCAACGATCCGGATCGGTCATTGTTCGACTTGCTCTACTTGCGGCCGATCCCGCGCAGCGGTGAGTCCCCGCATTCAGCGGAGCCCGTGAGAATTGGCGTGGAGGATTCGTACACCAGCGTGCCCAACATGGATCCGGGCATGGGGCATGTGTACGACCAGGACACGGACAATCTCGACCTGCAGCATCAGGGCTACTACACGGCGAAGAAACGCGGGGGCACCCTGGGTCACTACCAGGAGATTCGCATTCGTCACCTGCACCAGACGTTGGATAAGTATCTGGAGCGGTAACCGATTCGGTTATCGGGGCGCGATTGCCGCACGCGTACTCAGGCACGTGGTGCCTCTGTGATCGCGATCCATTGATTTTGTGCAAGCAATTGCGCTTACTGGGAGGCGTATCGGGGTGAATACGGGAGCGCCCATGGCTGCATTGGATGGACTGAGAATTCTGGATATGACCCAGTTTGAGGCGGGCACGTCCTGCACTCAGGCCCTGGCGTGGCTGGGCGCCGATGTGGTCAAAATTGAGGCACCCGGCACCGGGGATCCTGGCCGAGGCGCTGGCTTAACGGCCAACAAAGCCTACTCGGACTATTTTTGTGCCTGGAATGCCAATAAGCGTAGCGTGGCTCTGGATCTACGCACCGAGCGCGGCCGAGCCGTTTTCATGGAGCTCGTGCCGAAGTTCGATGTGTTCGTGGAAAACTACGGTCCTGGGGTGATCGAGCGGCTGAACATTGGCTACGATGTATTGAAGGCCGCCAATCCCGGCCTGATCTATGCGCGCATCAAGGGTTTTGGCACCTGGGGCCCGTGGGCAGACTTCCGCTGTATGGACATGGTGGCCCAAGCCGCGGGTGGCGCCTTCTCCATCACCGGCGAGCCCGACGGCCCACCGATGATGCCGGGCACCACCACCGGTGATTCCGGTGCAGGCACCCAGATGGGGATGGCCATTCTCGCCGCTTACGTGCAGAAGCTGCGCACCGGGGAAGGCCAGGAGATCGAGGTGTCAATGCAGGAAGCGGTGGCCTACCACGTTCGCACCCGAGCGTACATGGGCTCGGCGTGGGGCACACGGGCAACGCCGCGTGCCGGCAACAGCGGCGGCCGGCCACCCGTAGACCTGTTCGCGTGCCATCCTTTCGGGGCCAACGACTACATCTACCTGTTCCCATCACCGATGGTCATTGGGATCGCTTGTGCGCCGCTATTGAACGCCCTGAGCTGCTGATCGATCCGCGCTTCCAAACGGCCCAGGCGCGAGCGGAGAATGGCGAGGCACTGTCTGCGGAAATAAGCCGCTGGTGCAGCGATCGCACCAAGTATCAGGCCATGGAGACCATCGCGGGGGCGGGCGTGCCCTGCGGCGCCTGCCTCGATACCAGCGAGCTCTATCACCATCCGCATCTGCGGGCCCGCGGGTTTGTGCATGAGATGGAGCTGCCGGTTCACGGCAAGGTCCCCATGCTCGGCTTTGCACCTCGCCTGTCCGCCTCCAATGTAGAGATGTTGGCACCGCCGCTACTGGGCGAGCACACCGACGAGGTCCTCGCCGCCGAGCTGGACCTGAGCGATGAGGACCTGACGGCCATGCGCAGTTCGGGGGTCATCGGCGAATCGGTTAGCCATGCTCAGGCCCATGGATAACATTGATCAGACGGACGGCGAACAGGCCGACGGTGCGCTCGCCGGCCTGAGAATTCTGGAAGTCGGCTCACATGTGTCGGCCCCGTTCGCCGGCAAACTGCTGGCCGACTACGGCGCGGACGTCATCAAGATCGAACCCCCCGATGGCGACTCCAGTCGTCGGCATGGTCCGTTTCCCGATCACCAGGCCCACCCGGAACGCAGCGCCTTGTTCCTGGCCCTGAACACTAACAAGCGATCCGTTACGCTCGACCTCGAGTCATCCCAGGGGCAGCACACCTTTCGACAACTGGCCGCCACAGCAGATGCCATCGTCGAAAACCTGCCTTCCGGAACCTTAGCGCGTTGGGGGCTGGACTGGCCTTCGCTGGCTGCCGTCAATCCCGCCCTGGTGATGACCTCGGTAACCACCTTTGGCCAGACCGGCCCCTATGCTGGCTACCTGGGCCCAAATCTCGTGTCCTGTGCGGTGGGTGGGCAGATGCACATGACGGGCGACACCGATCGCGAGCCCTTGAAGAATGGCGGCTACCTCGCTGATGGGCAGGCGGGGCTGAATGCCTTTGCAGCTACTGCCGTGGTTGCCCTGGGTGCACGAATGCATGGCAGGGGTGAGCACGTGGATGTTGGCGCCATGCAATGTCAGGCGTCCGTGCTGGAGGCGTCGCTCGCCACCTATTGCTATACCGGCAAAGATACGTCCATGCGGCGCGGTAATCTGCTGGCGTCATTTCTGGGCATGTATCCGTGCGTGGACGGGCAGATTGGCATTCACGCGATGCCCAGTAACTGGATTCCGCTGCTTCAGACCCTCGGCATGGAAGCCCTGTCCGAAGACCCGCGCTTTAAGACCCAGGCCGATCGGGGTAAGCACAATGCTGAACTGGTTGAGATCTTTTCCGCCTGGGCTGCTAGCCAGAAAAAGAAAGCCGTTTACGCGCGCGCAGGCGAGCTTCGCGGTCCCATCGCCTATGTACACGACATGCAGGATCTGCTGGACTCTCCGCAACTGACGGCGCGCGGATTCCTGCGGAGCATAGATCATCCCCAGACCGGACCTTTGACCTACATGGGTCCGCCGTTTGAGATGTCCGAGACCCCCGCGCGAGATGGCCGGGCACCTCAGCTGGGGGAACACAACGACGAGGTTTTAGCCGAGCTCAGGTCTGCTCGACCAGTCCCTCGATCGCAGGCAAGCGCTGTGCGCAAGTCATTGCCGCTTGAAGGTGTTCGTATTCTCGATTTGACCATGGTTTGGGCCGGTCCGTACGCCACGCGTATTTTGGGTGATATGGGTGCGGAGATAATCAAGATTGAATCCCTGCAGGTGTTCGATCTGCTGCGTGCACTGGGTGGATCGCCGCCGGGCACCGAACGCCCCTGGAACAAATCAGCCTACTTCAACCACAACAACCGCAATAAGCTGAGCGCTACCCTGAACCTCCGTGATCCGGCCGGCAAAGCGTTGTTGCTGGGCCTGGTGGAACATTGCGACGTGGTGATTGAGAACTACAGCGCCACCGTGATGGACCGTCTCGGCTTGGATTACGCCACGCTGAAATCCGTTAAACCAGACATCATCATGGTGTCCATGCCGGGACACGGCAAGACCGGCCCCGAACGGGACCGGGTGGCCTACGGCACCAACGTCGAGCAACTGGCGGGGATTGTTTCCGTCAGTGGTTACGAAGGCGGCGAACCGCAAAAATCCGGGATCTCGTTCGGTGACCCGATGGCCGGCACCGCCGCGGTGGGCGCGGTGGCATCAGCGCTGCACTACCGAGAACGCACCGGCAAGGGCCAGTGTGTCGACCTGGCGCAGCGCGAGGCGCTGTCCGGCTTCATCGGTGAGTACATGGTTGCCTACTCGATGAACCATGAATTACCACGGCTTATGGGTAACAAGCACCCCTTCCATGCGCCGCACGGGGTCTATCCGTGTGCGCCGGGCTATGACGAGGACGATGCCTTTGTCGCGATTGCCGTTGAAACCAATGACCAGTTTCGCACCTTGAGCGGGCTCATTGGTCAGCCGGCTCTGGCGGACGATCCGCGATTCTCGACGGCGGTTGAACGCCATCGCAATCAGGATCAGTTGACTGAGGCCATCGCTGCCTGGACGGGGCAGCAGGACAAGCTGGCTGCCATGGATCGCTTGCAGGCGGCAGGGGTGCCCGCCGGTGCCGTACTGTCCGTGGGGGATCTCGCCACGAGCCCGCATCTGCGCGCCCGGGGATTCTTCGAACAAGTCGTAGACCCCGAGGCCGGAACGCGGGAAATGGAGGGGCCGGCCTGGATACTGAGCACTAACCCCGCACACATCCAGCGGCCCGCTCCCAACCTGGGGGAACACAATGAATATGTTCTCCAGGAACTGCTGGGGGTGAGCGATGCTGAGTTGGCCGAACTCGAGGCTCGCGGCATAGTTGGCACTGTGCCTGAAATGGAGCGGCATACCTGACGCTCACCCCGCCATTCTTTCCAAAGCTAATTTGACAAGCTTTGCAAACCTTCAACGAAGCACGTTTTCATCCTTGTATGCTCGCAATTATCGCGTCGCTCCTACGTGGCTGCCGCAACATCTGCGTATACTCGCCACCATGAATGTCGCGAAAAACAAGGTTGTGTTGTTGACCTACCAGCTCAGCAATGACGACGGTGAAATTCTCGAAGACATGCTGGAGGAGGATCCGATCGCCCTTCTGCATGGCCACGGCAACGTGATTCGCGGTTTGGAGCAGGCACTTACCGGCCACCAGGTGGGCGACGAGTTTGATGTGGTGGTGGAGCCGTTGGACGGTTATGGGCCACGCCGCGATGACCAGGTGCGCCGGCTGTCGAAGAAGTACTTCAATCAGCCCAAGCGACTTAAGCCTGGCATGCAGACCACGTTGCAAACTGATGACGGACAGAGAACGGTCACGGTCCTCAAAGTCGGCGGCAAGGTGGTAGATGTCGATCTCAATCATCCGCTTGCGGGCGAACGCCTGCACTTCCGAGTGCGTATTGCCGAAGTCAGGGATGCGACGCCGGCTGAGCTGTCCCATGGTCACGCGCACGCCGATGGCCATGATCATCATTGATGATGGCGGTTTGGATTGCGTCGCCCTTCGCTAGACTGCCTGTATCAGTAGAGTTGCCCGCGTCCCTGGCGGCGTTTGGCTGGCGCAAGCGTCCAGCTGAGCAGAGTGTTCGGGCTTAGTCTGCCGGGGAATTCAGCCGCTCGGTCGTTGGCCGACGAGCTTCCAGCCGATACAACCACACCTCGTCGAATTGCAATGGATCCCGGCCCGACCATTTGGCAGCGAACTTCGTTAGCTCGCCACGATCGGTAACGCGAACTGCTCGGGTTGGGTAGATGGTTTCATCTACGCGAATTCGGACTAGAGCATCTTGTTCGATGTGCTCCACCCAGTTCGTTCTCGTGTTGCCCGCGTAGGCGTACAGGTTGCCGTCCAACTGAACATAAGTGAGATTGATCGAATAGGGATCTTCTGGGCGAGTTTCCAGCTGGGCAAAGCCAGAATCTTCATCAAACTGCCAGGTCGCCGGCGGATTCTCGACGGTGCCACTCAGCTCTCCGCCTGCCGCAAGGATGAACGGGTCATCGCAAGCTGCCAGGGCTAGGCAGAGTGTGAGCAACAACAGGGTGCGAAAAGCGTGGTGCATGCGTGGGGACCGTGCTGCGTGTTTGCTGCTAGCGCGCTTCGAGCCGCACAAATTCGCGCGGCGGAAACCCCATCATTAATCGCGCAACAAAGGGGAGGGCAGTGTCTTCCGCCACCTGGTCATGTTCGGCACCTTCTACGTGCATGGCTGTGTAGTCACCGCTCTGTGCGGCACGTTCGCCACCAAACTCGATGTGCACGTTTGGATTCTCCTTCACCTGGCTGAACCAGGCACGGGGCCAGTGGTTTGCGGCCAGATACAGCTTGTTCTGGCTTTCAAACAGTGAGAGCACGCGTTGTGTCTGACTGCCGTCCTCTTCGGTCAATGTGATCACCAGGTTCTGTTCGCCGCGCGGTTGCGAATAGCCGAGCCAGGTCTCAAAAGCCGCGACCAGCGCCACGTATATACCGAGAACGATGAACAGAATTTTGGCCGGCCGGTTCATTGTGTGCCCCTGTTGTTCGAGATGCATAGTCAATGGTCGTTAATCTTTGCTGCGTCCGTCGTCGGAGTCAAACGGCAAGCTTCAAGCTACCCGCTGCTTCAGGCGCGTCGGTTGAGTCGTCGAATGGTCGAGCATGCACGCGCGCTCCCGGTTCCACCGTTTGTTTGTCTACCAGAGCCAGGTGCCGGCGGTTGTGCGGACGTTCTCCGTCAATATGCGATATGCATTTGTGGTGAGCGAAACCGGAGAGTTTCGGGAACTCGTCTTGCAGAGTACCGAGCAACTTGGGGTCGACACTGCGCTCGAAGCCAAACCACGGTAGGGGTCGTTCTTGCAAAACAACGATCGATCGAACGACCCTAAATAAAACTCACCAAGTATCGGCGTGGGATCCTGAACTTGACAGCGGAAGGCTTAGAATCCGCGTATTTTCAATTGCAACGGGTAGGTCTAGTGGCTGAGTCAAAACAAAATGTGGCCGGTGTTGCCAACACGCCTGTGATGCTCCAGCTCAAAGGAATGGGTTTCGAGTCCGGTTGCCTGTCAGTTGCCGAAGCGATATCTCAGTTTAGCAACAAAGTTCTCCACGACGGGATCGGAAAAAGAATCCCTGAACAGATCAGAAAAACTAGCCCCCGGATCTTGCGGCAGCGTGTTACCTAGGTTGTAGACTACATATAAATCCGTGAGCGGCGCGATCTCCCAGCGATAGCGCACCTGAGCCGTGAGAATGCTCACGGTGAAGTCATGATCGGGTGATGTGCGATCTGCCGGCTGAAGTGCGCCGTTGCCCGGCGGCACCGCCCAGAATCCCCGCTCGTCTGCCCGCACGCCCACCCACTGCAGCGCCACGCGAATTTGGTGTTTGGGTGCCAAAAACCAGTTCATGCTGACGCGTGGCTGCCAATTCGAACCACGGTAGCTGCCAAAGTTGCGGCCGCCCTGATAGACGACCCAGCCGTCGTGGTGTCGGTAGCGCACATCCAGTTCCAGCGAGAGCCGGTTGGTTGGTAGGAAGGTCACGCCGGCGGCAGCATCGATGGTCCAGTTGCCCAGGTTCTCCTGATACGCGCCGATGCTCGCGGAGTAGCTGAAGCGCTTGCTCGCATCGGTACCGATCTGGGCATCCGCCCACCATCGTCCCTTCACTTTGTAGGCGCCGTTGCCGCGGCTGTCTACGTCTTCCCAGCGCCTGGGCATGTACGCAAGTGCGGTCCGGAGGGTGTTGCGGCCGGGCAGCACCATGGAGTTTAGCCAGAAGATGCCGCGGTCCACAAGTTGGCCTTCGCTGAGATTGTAATGTTGGCGTATGACCACCGCGCCCCGAACGTCGGACAAGCGTCCCACTCCTTCCGGCTTGGTGTACAGGAGTGCGTACTGGAAGCCCGCGTTGTCGTTGCGGCTGAGGAAGCCCAGGTCGTCCAGGTTGATATCCTCGTCGAAATAGTCGAATTCGAACTTGTGCTGGATGCGCTGATTTTGCGTGTAACGGACATCCAGCAGCGCCCCGTATCCGCTTGTATCGTCCACGTCGCTGGCAATGAGCTGCACATCGGCGATCCATTTGCCGTCGCCGCTGGTGAAGTGGCCGTCAATGCCATGGACCATGGCATCGTAGAGCGGACCGCTCACCAGCGTACCCATATAGCCCAACGCCTTGCGGTTCTCGCCGGTGTGCTCATAGATGATGCGAGCGGCTGCAAAGTCTCTGCCGGAATCGGTGATTTCCACCGCATTGCCCAGCGCGTCGACGCCGAGCCAATCCACGTCATCTTCCGCGGCGCCCAGCACACCGTAGCGAAAATTCCCCAGCTTGCCGGTGACCTTGGCGGCGCCCAACAGGTCTGTGGGGAGGTCGCGCTCGCCGCGGGCGGGAGTGAAGCCCTCCGGCACGCTTACTTGGGTGGCGGTACCGCCGATACGGCGGGTGTTCAGCAGCGAGATGGGGCCGGGTTGGAAATCGCTGCGGTAAATGCGGCGCGATGTGGTGGCAAAGTTCTCGTTGTTGAGCACCCTCATGATGTTGCCTGGGTTGGACCGTGGGGTGGACTCGAAAACTTCGTTGCCGGCTTGAAAGAACAGCCGTTTTTCGGGGAAAAACGTCTCGAAAGCGGTGAGGTTGAGCACCACGTTGTCTGCTTCCACCGCACCGAAGTCCGGGTACACGGTGGCGGCTACCTCGAGTTGGGAAGAGGGTTTCCAGAACAAGTCGGCACCGAGCCGCACCTCGTCGTCACCGCGCGCCTGGTCCAGGGTGATCGCCGTATACGGAATGATCGAAAACTGCTGCTTGGGCTGAACGCCAGAAACCGTCATGCGGTTCAAGGCGGTGACGAACTGTGCCGCGCCATAGGGATAGCCGGGCCACTGGTAGTGCTGGCTGGCGTGCGAGACCTGCCGGCTGACCGCAAAGCCAATGGTGCGTTGGTCATCTTGTTTGGGTAGGCTCATCATCGACCAAGGCAGCAGCATCTCGACGCTCCACCCCTCGTCGTGTCGGAACGTCTTGGCGATCCATGGCCCATCCCAGTCGCTTTGGTAGTTGCGCTCCGGCAACACCTTGCCATCCCCCTGGGTGCCTCCCAGCCCCACACTGAACCAGTATCCGAACAGGCCCTCGCCGGTGGTGTCGAGGGTGACGGTAAACGTATCGCGGTTGATAAAGTTGTCTCGATTAGACAACCGCTCAACCAGGGTGTCGGGGGGTTGGTAGAGGATGGCGCCTACATAGAGACCGAAATCGGTGGCCAGCAATCGAATTTCGGTTGGGTGCTCTCCGGGCTCGCCAATGCCCGGTATGTACACCCGCATGTTGTCGAAGGCGGGCACCTGGCGCCACACCAGTTCCTCCACACGGCCATCGAGGGTGATGTCGGCTTCCCGGTGCGGCAGTGTGGGTATCGCGATCTGATGGCGTGGCATGCCGTTGATGGTTTCGATGATCTCCACCTGGCCGGGGCCGTCGGGCGTGGTGGCTTCCAGGCCCACCGTAATCCCGGGGATCAGGGTGAGGACAACGCACACAACGCCGAGCATGCGTGCGCCGTATGCCGTTTGGGTTTGCTCTGATGTACTGGTAAACAACGCGTGTCGAGGCTCGCCTCCCCAGGTGGCTGCGATCATACGCTGAATCGGCATCGGGTTAAGCAGAAACCCTGGCCACCACCCTGGTGGCTCAGGCTCATGCGTCGGGCGGCCGCTTTCCGAAAAAGAAACGGCTTGCGAGTACAATGCGATCGCCTGCATCCAGGCACTCGCAATGCGGAGGACAATAAGACATGAAGATCGGCTTCTTTGGTTTCAACAATGGCGCGCTGGGCCACCCGGATGCCATGGCTCGCGCTTTACGCGCCATGGACGATGCGGGCTTCGAGTCGGCCTGGACGGGCGAGCACGTGGTGGTGGTCGACCCGCAAGAGCCGCCCTCTCCGGTGCCGCCGGGTTTTCCCATGGTGGACACGGTGGCGGCGCTGAGCTTTGCGGCCGGCGTGACGGAGAAGATCCGCCTGGGCTCGGGCATCATTCTGCTCGCCCAGCGCAACCCCGTGGTGCTTGCCAAAGAGCTCACGGGTATCGATCACCTTTCCAAAGGACGCTTGCTGTTCGGCGTGGGCGTGGGATATGTGCCCCGTGAATTCGAGGTCATCGGCGTGCCCTACGAGGAACGCGGCGCCCGCGTGAGCGAGCATATCGAAGCCATTCGCGCGCTGTGGACCCAGGACCAGCCCGAATTCAGCGGTCAGTTCACTCAGATATCCGGCGTTCAGCAGAAGCCCATGCCGGTGCAGCAGCCCCACCCGCCCATTATCATTGGAGGTATGTCGCCGGTGGCCTATCGTCGCGCCGTGCGGCAGGGCAACGGTTGGTATGGCTTTGCGCAAACGCTGGAAGCCACCGCCGCGTCTGTGCAAGGGCTGAAGGAGGCCGCCAGCGTGGAGACCCGCCCCAGCGAGCTGGGTGAGCTGGAAATTTCCGTCACGCCACCGCCCGGCGCCGTCGATGCCGACACCGCGAAGCGTTACGAAGACCTGGGCGTTTCCCGCCTGACGCTGCTGCCCGGCAGGCTGGACGACAAAGGCACGCCGGGCGAAGGCGCTGTGCGTTTCGTCGAGTCCGTGGCACAGGAGTTTGATCTCTA
>MDTE01045022.1_pt1 | contig 15973 bp, 9 predicted proteins | sample 811231 | NCBI WGS metagenome assembly MDTE01 (sample SAMN05326651, study PRJNA326480) | marine metagenome | isolation source: seawater | place: Indian Ocean: Red Sea | collected 2010
ATGACTTTAGTGCAAACACTAATAACGTAACTATTGCCGCATCCGACTTGAAGAATATCGGAAATGCGACAACTGGAACAGTAACATTAGATAATGCGGTAAAAATTAGTGGTACTGCAGATGATGTAACAGCAGCCCTTGTAACAACGGATTCTAAAGTAGTTGCCGGTCATACTGGCACTATTGCAAACGTTACTACTACTGTTACAGCCGAACAAGGCGCTGGATATACTACGATTAATAATGTTAATGCTACTTTCTCAAGTGGTGTTGAAGATTCAACAGCGAATCTAACTAAGAATGCAACAGAGATTAGTGATAATTTAGATACGATTACCAACTTTGATACTAGTACAAATATAACTATTACAGACGATGACTATGATTCGACTAATAATGATAATTCCGTATTAGCTACCAGATTAAGTGCAATTGGAAATGCGACAACCGGAACGGTAACAGTAACCAATGCGGTAAGAGTTGAGGGTAGTCAAGCGCAGGTAACAGCAGCCCTTGTAACAACGGATTCGATGGTTGAAGTTAGCGACGCATCAGTTAAGATTACCGACGATGACTTTAATGCAACCACTAATAACGTAACTATTGCTGCATCCGACTTGAAGAATATCGGAAATGCGACAACTGGAACAGTAACATTAGATAATGCGGTAAAAATTACCGGTAATCAAGCAGATGTAACAGCAGCCCTTGTATCAACGGATTCTTTAGTGGTTGCCGGTCATACTGGCACTATTGCAAATGTATCTACCTCAGTAACTGCTGCTCAAGGTAAAGCCATTGCTGCAGTAAATAATATTAATGCTGCATTTGCAGGTGGTGTTGAAGATTCAACTACAAATTTATACGATACTAATAACACTGCAATAACAGATAACTTCGATGCTATTACTACAGAAGATGCTGATGTCGAGGTAACTATTAGCGACGCTGCCTTTAACGGAAACAATGTTAACGCTACTATCGCAGCGACAACACTAAGCGGTATCGGAAATGCGACAACTGGAACGGTAACAGTAGATAACGCGGTAAAAATTACCGGTAGTCAAGCAGAGGTAACAGATGCTCTTGTAACAACAGCTAAGAAGGTTGAAGTTGGAGCTGCAGTAGTTAATATTACCGACCTTGCCTTTAACGGAAACAATGTTAACAACACTATTGCCGCATCCGACTTGAAGAATATCGGAAATGCGACAACTGGAACGGTAACAGTAGATAATGCGATAAAAATTACGGGTACTGCAGCAGATGTAACAGCAGCTTTGGTAACAACAGATTCGAAGGTTGAAGTTGGCGCTGCTCTGGTTAATGTAACAGGAGCTTCTATCTCTCAATATGATGATATTGCTTCTGCTACTACTGGAGATGTTACTTATACACTTTCTGATACAGCAGCAAATATTACTAGTGCAGCTGCTTCTAAGATAAATAACGCGACAACATTAACCGTAACTTCAGGAGGAGGCGCTAATGATTTAAATCTAGGAAACGCGACGACAGCAAACCTTACAGCCATTACTGCTACTGGAGATACTAATATTGATAATGTTAAGTTATCAGCTGCAGTTACTTCATCGAATATTGCAACGATTGACTTTGTTGATGATACTGCGGCAGATGTTTTGATCCTTAATACAGCTGATAGTAGTAACTGGACGACATTTACTTCTGATGGATCGATAGCTGGTGGTTCATCCACATTTACATTTAATAAATTCAATAACTTTGATGTTGCTTCAGGTGAAGATAAATTAGGAATTTTCTATGGAGGAAGTAATGCAACGGGTGCTTTCCAAGAGATTACGGGAACAACTCCAACATCGTCTTATAGGTTAAGAGACGGGGTTGTTTATGAAGATAGCTTTAATAGTGATGGTGATCAATTAACATCCGCTGCTACTTCTGCCGCAACTATAATGGGTAATGTAGAGTTTATTATTGATACTGCGGGTTCTGGTAATGCGACATCTACCGGAAGTTCTGGATTAGACTTCACCTATATCTTGTACGCAAGATCTTCTAGTACGCAAGATGATGATGCAGTACAGTCAGCATATGTATACGCTGGTAATTATACTGGTACAGGTCAAACTGCATCTGATAGCTTCGACAGAACGAAACTTAAATTGACAGCCCTTGGTGAAATTGTAGGTGTAACGGAAGGAGACTTCGTAAGTGGCAGTATAACCACAACGGATCCTTTCGCGTAATTTAATAGATTTTAAATATTAGAAATCTTTGAAAGTAAATGACACAACATTGGATTGATATTGAGGGAGAATTAATTTCTCTAGAAGATACACCAATCTTGCTAAAAAATCTAAATTTAATGCCCATATTTCTTAGAAGATATTTTGAGAGTAAATTTACAAAAGAAATTATTCCTAGTAAAGAAGAGCAGATTGAATACCAAAAAAAATTTATGAGAAGAGAGAATATTGTAAGTAAAGAAGATTTAAAAGATTGGCTGAAATTTAATGGAGTGAAAGAATCTGATTTAAACTTAAATATATATAATTCAGCAAAATTAGAAAAATTTAAAGAAGATAAATTTAGTCAATATGTTGAGGATATTTTCTTAAAGAGGAAATCATCGCTTGATAGGGTAACTTATTCCATAATAAGAGTGAAAAATAAAGAAAAAATAGTTGAATTACATTTGAGACTTAAAGAGGAGGAGGCAACTTTTCCGGACCTTTCATCAGAATTTTCTGAGGGTATTGAAAATGTTCTGCATGGTTTAGTTGGACCATTAGAATTAGGTAGAGTAAATCCATATATTGCAGAAAGATTAAAGGCTAGTAAATCTGGCCAGTTATGGACACCTTTTGAACTTGATGGATGGTGGGTAATTTTAAGACACGAAAGACTTATCCCTGCAACTTTGAATCATGCAATGAGACAAAGGTTGATTAATGAAATGTACGAATCTTGGATTATGGATAAGATAAAAAGTGCACTCAGCAATTTAGAAAAAACAAAGGTATGAAAGTATTGCTATGGATGAGCTTTCAAATATTATAAATATACTAAATAATTTAAATATAGAAATAAAACAAGAAGAGAAAGATATTAATAATTTAAAAAAAATAATAAAAATCGAAGATTTTAATATGGGTCAATTAATAACATTATCAGATCAAATTCCCAAAAGAATATATATATTGCTTGAAGGTAAGGTTCGACAATTAATTAATAACCCTAATAATGGAGAAGTAATGACATTATCTTTGCATGAGGCAGGTCATATTATTGGATACAAATCTTGTAGAGCAAAATATCCTCTTGAATTTGTCTCTTGCGCGACAGACTGTAAATTCGCGACTGTCAAATATGAGGATTGGAAAAAACTAATTTCTAATTTTGGTGAAAATAATTTATTAGATATTCAAGTTTCTGCAAATGAATTTTTACCAATTTTAGAAAATGAGAAGACTATATCATTCCCAAAGGAAACAAAGAAAATTAGGAAGTTTCTCAAGGATTTAGAACAAATATCAGAGGTCAAGATTTTAAAAAATTTAGAAGGTCTTGATACATTAAGTTTAGATAAAAATAAGAATTGGTATTTGGCCGCTGCCACTGGCTCTATATCTTATGGCTCCATATTCGATAAGGAAATTAATCTAGATTTATTAAAAGAAGTAAATGACTCTCTTAGATTTATTGGTATTTCTAAATCTTTGGAAAAAATATATACCAAAGAGGTTGATTTAGAACAATATAAAGATCAAACGGACTCCTATAAAAAAGAATCTTATCAAAAGGTAAGTAAGTCAAAAAAAGTAATAGACTCAAAGGAAGAAGATAAAACAGATTCAAAATATAGATTTTTTTCTTCAACCGATGATATTGTTCCTGAAGCAATAGCTTGTTTTAGGATTATTGCGAATAATCTTCAAATTCCTATTAAAGTTGATTTAATAAAAAGATCTTTTATAGAGAATATCAGTGATCAAGATGAGAGAGTCAGTCTGAGATTATGTGCGGCAATTGCAGAATCATTAGGATTGAAATCCCAATTATTAGATCTTCCAGTGGGTATGGTTAGTAGAATTCAAACTCCTTGCTTGATTCAATTAGGAAGAAATGAGTTATCAGTTGTATTAAAAATAAATAAGGATTCAATATTAATCGCAAGACCTAGAGAGGGTTTAAAAAAGTATTCTTTAATTGAATTTGTAAAAAATTTTACAAGTCAAGAAATTTTGCCAGTACTTATTTTAAGTACGACAAATAAAACTCCTAAAAAGAAATTTGGATTAAAGTGGTTTATTCCATCCATCAAAAAAAATCGTAAACCTCTATTGGAGGTATTAATAGCATCCTTATTTGTTAATATTTTCCAGTTGATGAATCCATTAATAATACAGCAAATTATTGATAAGGTTATTGGTCAAGGAGGTGTTCAAAGTTTATTCCCATTAGCTACTTTATTACTTTCATTTTCTGTATTTGAAAATCTTTTGACTGCTATTAGAACAAACCTTTTCATTGATACAACAAATAGAATAGATATATCATTAGGTGAACAAGTTATAGATCACTTATTAAGATTACCTTTAAGCTATTTTGATAGAAGAGCAGTTGGTGAACTTTCATCAAGAGTAGGTGAATTAGAGCAGATAAGATCATTTTTAACTGGAACTGCTTTAACATTAGTTCTTGACGTTGTTTTTTCTTTTATTTATATAGCAGTGATGTTGCTATATAGTTGGGTTTTAACAATAGTTGCTCTTTTAGTTGCTCCATTATTAGCATTAATCACAATAACTATTTCACCGATTCTTAGAAGGCAATTAAGGAGAAAAGCCGAATTAAATGCTATTACCCAAAATCATTTAGTTGAAGTATTAACTGGAGTTCAAACAGTTAAAGCTCAAAATTTTGAAATGAATGCAAGATGGAAATGGAAGGATAAATATACTGACTATATTTCAGAAAGTTATAGAAATGCTGTAACTAGTACAACTGCAAATGGTCTCTCCCAATTTTTAAATCAATCATCAAGTCTTATAGTTCTTTGTGTTGGGGCATATTTAGTTATAAACGGTGATTTAACTCTTGGAGGTTTAATAGCCTTTAGAATAATTTCAGGTTATGTAACTGGACCTTTATTAAGATTATCTAATTTGTATCAAAGTTTTCAGCAAACAAATATTTCTCTCGAAAGACTCTCTGATATTATTGATAATCCTCAAGAATCTTCAGAAGTTGATAAAAATAATATCCCTATGCCAACTATTAAAGGTTCTATAAAATTTGAAGAAATATCTTTTCGATTTATTGAAAAAGGCAAACTTAATTTATCAAATATAAATTTTGAGATAAAAAAAGGAGAATTTGTAGCAATTGTTGGTCAATCAGGTTCAGGGAAATCAACACTCACAAAATTATTATCAAGGTTATATGAGCCGCTTTCCGGTAAGATTAGTATAGACAATATAGATATATCTAAAGTTGAACTTTATTCTTTAAGAAGACAAATTGGAATTGTGCCTCAAGATTCTATCCTTTTTGATGGAACTGTTCAAGACAATATATCTTTAACAAATCCTGAAGCTAATACAGATCAAATAGTTAATGCGGCGAAAATAGCATCTGCTCATAATTTTATAATGGATTTACCTTCTGGCTATGCCTCTAATGTTGGAGAAAGGGGAGGGAACCTTAGTGGGGGACAACGACAAAGAATTGCAATAGCTAGATCAATTTTGCAGAATCCTGAATTATTAATAATGGATGAATCTACATCTGCTTTGGATTTTGAAACAGAAAGGAAAGTATCGCTAAATTTAATGGAATACTTTAGAGGGAAAACAGTATTATTTATCACTCATCGCTTGAATTCAATTATAAATGCTGACAAAATAATCATGTTGCATGAGGGTAGAATTGAGGAGATCGGTTCTCATAATGAACTTATGGATTTAAAAGGCAGATATTATTCACTTTATAAACAACAAGAAAGAGAGATTTAAAGACATGTTTTATAATTTAAATGAACGCAAATAAAAGATATTGAGTCTTTTACTATGAAATTTTTTAAGATTAAAAAGCTTTTAAATAAAAAGTTCTTAATAAAAAATAAAAAAGATTTAAATGATGTTTTTTCCAAGGTTGATTTTTTAAATTTTAAAAGATTTATATCTAAAGAGTTTTTTCTTGATGGGAAGAATAAATTCAAACAATCAATAAAAACTATATATGATTCAAAAATTAAAACTTTGCCTGAAAAGGAATTTTATATTAAAGGGAGGAAAAGTTTTTATAGAATATCCACAGCTTATCAAAAATATATTGAAAGATTAATAAACAATTTAGTTAAAGAGGAAGGTAGTGAGATTTGGAGTGGTTTATCCCAAAGCCAGAAATGGAGTGGAATATTAATCTGGACATTTGTTGGAGTAACTTCATTTGGGGTTTTATGGTCTTTTTTTACGTTGATTGATGACACGATACAAGTAACAGGAAAACTTGAGCCAAAGGGAACAACCATTGAAGTCAAAGTTCCTCTTGGAGGAGTTATCAAAAAGATTTTAGTTACTGAAGGAGAAGTTGTTAAGGACTCTCAAATCCTTTTAGAGTTGGACACGAGAGCAGCAAAGTCCAAATTAAAAGCTCTAGAAACTGTAAAATCTCAGATAATGGCGGATATACTATTAAGTAAGATTCAATTGGGAAATGAGATTGATACAAATCAATTAACTGAAAACCAATTAATTAAATTAAATTCTTCAAAAAGTGAATATACCTCTAGAATAGATGCTGCTAAAAATGCCGTTGAGCAAGCTACTTATAGGAGAAGTTCTAATATTGAGCAAATTAATACACTTACTGAAGTATTAAAAATAAGAGAAGAAGTTTTACAAAACTTGGGGGAACTCGTTGAAATTGGGGGTTTAAGTAAAGTTAAATATCTCAAGGAGCAACAGGAGGTGATTCAATTAAAGGGAAGATTAGAAAATTCCAAAAATGATTTAAAAGCATCAGATTCAATTCTTAAAGAAGCAAAAAATAAATTATCTAATACAATAGCTGCAACAAAAATTGATTCAGCCACAAAAATAGAAGAAAATGAAAAGCAACTAGCACAAATTCAAAATCAAATAAATGAGGCATTATTGACATTAAGTTATCAGGAAATTACCTCTCCATTAAATGGACTTGTTTTTGATCTTCAGCCTGCTGCTCCTGGATATGTTGTGAATACTGAATTGCCAATATTGAAAATAGTACCAATCGATGATTTAGTGGCAAGAGTTTTTGTGCCTAATAGGGATATAGCATTCCTAAAAAAAGGTCAGTTAGTAAAAGTTAGAGTTGATGCATATCCATATAATGAATTTGGAGAAATTGAAGCTAAAATAGATTCGATTGGTTCTGATGTGCTTGAACCAGATAGAAATTACAATTTTTACAGATTCCCAGTGACAATAAAATTGAATGAACCATATATTACGCATCAGAATAGAAAGCTACCTTTAATAACTGGGATGTCATTATCGGCAAATATTGTTCTAAGACAAAGGCCTGTTCTTTCTTTATTTACAGAGCGAATCCTTCCATTTTGGAGTGGTTTAGAACAACTATAAATTTAAATAAAATATTGAGTTATTAAGAATTTTTAGTACTCTTACTAACTTCCAAACAGAATTTAATGTAAATTTAACTTCATAAAATATATTTTCAAAAATCCAATTAATAATGTTCAATTAATTTATAAATTTTTTCTCGATAGCGTAATTATAAATAATTAATTTTTTGTGAGATTATAGAGCTTTTACTAAATATATTAATAATGAATTTTATAGATCTAATTTTTAATATTTAATTTTGGATTGGAATTACATTTTTATAGAGCATTTATTATTTAAGTTATTGTTATTTATGAAACTGATGAATTCTCTATTTTGAGATTTTATTTTTTGATCAGTTAAATCACAAATTCTATCTGCCTCTAGCCCAGTTAATCTAGAGAGTGTTGATAGAATTACCTTATAAGATTTAATAGAATTTATGTAGTTTGTTTCTGATTCAATAACATCACTCTGACTATTAAGAACCTCTCTTTGTGTTGATATACCAGCCTGCATTCTTTTTAAGGAAATTGATAAAGCTTCATTCGCAGAAATCAACTGCTGATTAGCAAATATTATTTTATTTTTTATCATTTCATATTTGTTTAGCGCATTTTTAATATTTTTGTTTATCTCATTCCTCTTCATATTTAGGCTCGCTTCCAATTCTTGAGTCTTATTTTTTAAAGATAAATATCTTTGTTTTATCTCTCCTCCATCAAAGAGATTCATATTAAAGTTTATCCCTACGATATTCGTATTATTTTTTGAGGAATTATTATAGTTAGGATTAGAAACTCCTAACTCCCCATTAGATGATGAAATTGAAAATGTATTATATAGTTTGAAATAAGGTTTTTTATCTGCAATTATCAAAAAAGATTCATTTTTATTAATTGCAATATCTTTTTTCTTGATTTTTAAGTCAATCCTATTTTCCATTGCCGCTTTCTGACTATCGTATTTTTCTGAATTCCAAACTTTAGTTATTTTTAGTGGCTTATTTTCAATATATGGATCATTTTTAAGATTTAATATTTCAATTAAGTTATTAATTTCTGATTTTAATTTTTCCTCTTTATTTATCAAAAGAATTTGGTCTCGATTAAGTTGTGTTTTAGCCTCTAAAACTTCCATTTTGTTACTTAAACCACTTTTATATCGGTTTTTTATTTCCTCTAATGAAATAATAGAAGTCTTGATTGCCTGTTGAGCTACTTTAATTTCTTCTCTAGCTGATTGCACTGAATAAAAAATCTCTTGAGATTTTAAAAATAAATCTTCAAGAGTTAATTTATATAAATAATTAAGGTTTTCTAGTTTGTCTTTGGCAATTGTGACATTTAGTTTCCTTTTGGGATTTATAATATCCCAATCTAAAGTAATATCTGTGCCGACTTTCAATTGATTCGATGAGGTGTTTCCTGAACTTAGATCACGGTTATCACTTGTTGTGTATTTAGGTAATTCATTACTTTTTAAATTTAGTCTTGGAGACCAAGCGGCTTTCTTACTTCTAAGAATATTTTTTGCCTGATTTATTCGACTTTGAATCATTTTCAATTCTTCGTTATTTTCAATTAATAAACTTTTTAGTTTAGAAATATTTAAATAATTATTTTGTTTAATTTTAGAGATTTCCATTGTATTAATATATTTCTCTTTATTTGGATATTGATTGCGAAGAATTTTCTTATTATTTTCAAAACCTGAAGATGATGATAATTGATTTTGAGTTATTACAAAAATAATAATTCCTAGAATTTTCAGGATATTTTTTATTTTCATTTTATTTTAAAAATATCTTGAGAAACTAAAGAATTCAATAGTGAAAAAGTTTTAATATAAATTTATTTCGCAAAGTTGATCCAACCAGTAATAATGTATTTTTTCCCTTTTGTGAGAATGTTACCTCTATGAGCATGTGTCCATTCTGCGGGCCAAATTAAGGTTAAACCTTTTTGGGGTTTTATTTCAAGATCATAATGACTGAAATACGTTGAACCCCCTTCCTCAACATCATTCAAATATGTCATAAAGGCAAATACTCTATGGAGAGTGCCAAGGCTTCCTCGTTCAGTATGGATTTTCTTAAAATGTTGACCAGGATTATATTTCTGGAGATTAAATTTTCCAATCTCATAAACTTGATTTACGTTTACGGTATTTAAAAAAGGCCATTGTTCAATATAATCTTTGTGGCAATCAAAAAGAATAGTAAAATATTCATTAAATATTTCGTTCCCTGGGAGAAGAATATCTTTTGGCTCAAGAGATATATCCGTGGTGTCTTTTATATCAGTATTTATTCTAGACCCAGAAGAACCTCTTCTTTGTTTAGATATATTTGATTCAAAGTAATTAATTATTTGTTCTGATATGGAAGGAGGTTCAATTAACCATGAACCTATAAAATCAGGTTGAAGTTTTGTTTTAGGAATTTTAACTCTTTTCATGATGAATAGATATGCATTTTTGATTGCTTATGATCAAAAAGTATTGATCCAAAACCTTCTTTAATCTTTTTTAAACCCTCTTTGTAATTACCTTTATATGTTAATGTTCTTCCGAGCTCACCAATAGCTTTATAACTCTTTTGTGAACCTTCCTCATATAGTTCAATAGCTTTTTTATAGCAAGATATCGCTTCATCATACTCTAAATTTGATTGTAAAAGATTACCTAAATTAAAATGTGCGTCGGCGTAATTAGGTTCAATTTCAATTGCTTTTTTAGTATATTTTTCTGCTTCTTTTGATTGTAATAATTGAGTAAGTATATTTCCTAAATTAAGACAAGCATTAGATGCTTTAGGATTTATTTCCAATGCTTTTCTCGCATATATTTCTGCCTCTTTTACTTTTCCAAGATCTAGTAAAATAACGCTTAGGTTTGAGTAAGAATTAGCAAGTTTTGGGTCTAATTTGATAGCTTTACGAACTTTTTTTTCTGCTTCATTTAATTGACCGATTTTATAGTACACGTTACCTAAATTTGAAAATGCTTTAGCATTATTAGGATTTATTTCGATCGATTTCTGAAAATATTTTTCTGCGTCTTTAAATTTCCCCAAATTAAATAGTAATAGACCTAAGTTCATCAAGGCATTATAAGAATTAGGATTTATTTCTAATGCTTTTCTTATGTACTTTTCTGCACTCTTATAAGCAAACTGATTTTTAAGAATCTCTCCAAGATTTATATAGGCTTCCTCGTATTGAGGATTGTATTCTATGGCTTTTAGAGTAAAACTTTTAGCTTCTTCCAAATTTCCTTTAAGTTTTAAAATATTACCTAAATTAAAATATGCGTTAGCAAACTTAGAATCTAAGTTAATTGCTTGCCTACAATACATTTCTGCTTCTTCTAATTCTCCAAGGTTCATTTTTATTACGGCTATATTAGAGTATGCTTGGGGATATTTTGGAAAGTACTTTATTGATTCCATGTATAGATTCTTTGCTTTATTTAAGTCTCCCGATTGTTGAGCTATTGCTCCATAATTTGAAAAAACTGTTGGATGTTTAATACCTTTATTAATAATTAATTCATAAAATCTTGATGCCTCTAAAAATTCACCCTGAATATGAAAATTGACAGCACTTTGAATTAATTGTTCTTCAGCTGATAAATTATTTAAATTATATTTAGTATCACTTTCCTCTTTGGATGACATATTTTTTTAACTTAATATGATCTTTACTTTATCACTTATTAAAATAACTGGCTTTCTATATGTAATTTTTTTATCAAATAAAGTTTTATTTACTAAGAAATTATTAATTAAAATAATAATATTTTTAAAGGCATTAAAGATTTTATCTTAATGATTGTCTTGATAAGATTTTATCATATTTACTTATAGAATTTACTTCAATATTTGGAATGAAATTTACCATTTACATAATCAATTTCTAAAAATTTTTTGTTCAATAATTTAATTTACTGGTTATTTTTAAATAATTAACTGATGATTTTTTTGGATAAAAATATTTATTATTTTATTATTATCTTTTACTAAGCCAAAATTGATACATTGCTTTGAAGGTGTTTTTATTTTCTTTTTCAAAGATGGACCAATTTTCTAATTTTGTCATATTAATATCATCCGAAAATTGTCTTTTATATTTATTTTTAATATCGTGAGGTAATAAAAATCCTAGAAAGTCTAATCCTTTTGAATTAAATATTTTTAATAAATCATCGATATCATAACGATGAGCCTGATAATGAAAATAAAGATCACGCACTTCAGAAGTTGAATAAAAATCTCCCCTATTAGTCGCATCCGATATTTCAGATATCTTTTGTGATAACGATGCATTTCTAAACTTTTCCATATTAGAGATACTAAAATTTAATTTTTTATTCGAAATATAATTACACGCTCTTATTACATCTTCGTTTCCTATTTTGCTATATAGTGCAATCTTTAGAAGACAATTCTTTTTTGCAACTTTTAATAATGATTCTAATCCACTTAGTGGATCATCCATATGGTGTAAAACTCCAGAACATTCAATAATATCAAATTTTTTATTAATTAATGGAACGTTTAGGATATCTATATTTATAAGCTCTACATTGTTAATTTTATACTCAATTAATTTTCTTTTAGCATAAGATAAACTTGATAAACTTAAATCAATAGCGGTTATTTCTGCATTTTTATATTTTTGCGCAATGAAGATATGTTTACCTGTCCCACAACCTGCGATTAGTATTTTAGGTTTTGAAAGATTAGGAAAAAAAGGAATAAAGTTTGGTTTTATCTCAGGATTTATAACCTCCTTAATGTTGAATTTTTGTTGATAAAAAGGATTTTCATAGCACCATCTTGGATAAGGATTTTCTTCATACATAGTTTTAACCTTCTTGGAAATATTATCTTCAAAATTTCCTAATTTTTTAATCTCTTTAGATAATTCAATTTCTTTTAAAGGGTCATTTATTTGGAATTTTATGAGATCCTTAAAAAATAAATTATTTGAATAAATTGTTTTTATTTTTGGGAATTGTTTTGATAATTGATAGAGAGGTATATAGCAAGATATTATGGCAAGTTCATACTCATTTAGTTTTTCTTCTTTTAATCTTTTCATTATATCTTTGAGTAAACTATCCTCTTCTTTAGTTTTTGTAAATACATATTCATTTAAGAAACACTGTATACCGAGAGAAATAATAAAATGAAATTCATTAATGTTTATAGGTTCTTTATTAACAGCTATTTTTTTACAAAATAATTTTCTAATTTTAGTTAAAAAATATTCTTGGTTGATGCCTCCAAAGTTAAATGTTTTCAAAGCTAAAATGAAAATATCATCTTTTAAAAAGTTTTTAAAAGCCTTATTTTTTAATAGCTTTGATTCAGAAATATCTAAAAACTTTTTTAATTCATTTTTATACAAAAAATTTATGGGTCGATTTAAATCTCTATGATCTAGATCATTTCTATTAAGAAGAATTCTTATAGTATCTTTTAATTGGATATTATTTACTTCCGAAGGTTCAAAGCTCCTAAAGAATTGGCTTAGTAATCCAGAATAATATGAGTTTTTTTGATCTAGTTCAATAGCTTTACAATAAAAATCAAATGATTCTTGAGTACGATTGAGAATTTCGTATAAATAACCCTTTAGCGAATATAATTCTGCTGAATTTGGGTTTATTGAAATTGCTTTAGAGATAGTTTTCTCTGCTTCTAAAAACTTTTGACTTTCGATTAATATTATTCCTAGATTAGAATATAATATTTCTGAATTTGGCTTAAGTTCAATTGCTTTGCGCAATGCAGATTCGGCATCAATTAAATTACCAGTTTCTCTATAAATAACTCCCAAGTTAGAAAAAGAATCTGAGTTATTGGATTCAATTTCAATCGCTTTTAAAAAAGATTCTTTTGCTTCTTCAATTTTTCCTAGATCTTTTAGGATATTTCCTAAATTGTAATGTGCATTTGAAAAATTAGGGTCTATTTCAATAGCTTTTTGAATAAATAATTTAGCATCAGGGAATTTTTTGAGTTCATGTAAAATCGTACCTAAATTTGAATATGCCCCTACAAAATCCGGTTTAATTTCAATTGCTTTTCTGGCATACTTTTCTGCTTCTTTTAATTCTCCAAGTTCTTTTAAAATTATGCTTAAATTTGAATATGCGTCTTCAAAATCTGGATTAATTTCAATTGCTTTGCTGATATAGTGTTTTGCTTCCTTTAACTTTCCAAGATCTTTTAAAATAAGTCCATAATTAGAAAAAACAATAGGGTTATTAAATTCTTTGTTAATACAATATTCATAATATTTTATTGCTTCTTTTATATTTCCTTTAATGTGAAAATCTAGGGCAATATTGATAAATTTTTGTTTATTTGGTTGATCAAAATTATCTTTCATTTCGTTACTATATTTATTTGTATATATTATCAAATAATTGAGGGAAGTTTTTTTAGTAAAAAATCTAATTTAATGGCTTCTCATAACAATTAAATGGAAATTCACTTTGGTTTGGGAAATAAATTCTTCCAATTTTATAAAATCCAATATTCTTATAAAAATGATTATTTTTTTTGTTGAGACTAAAAGTATCCAATCGAATTGAATTACATTTTTCTAATATTGCTTTTTTTTCAATAAATCGCATTATTCTTTTACCGTAACCTTGATTTTGAAAATTAGGATGGATAGCCAATCTATGAACATAAAGGTTATTTTTATTTTGTGTAATCCATTTGATTTTTTTATAAAAATCATCCATCTCATAAGTTATAGAAACACATCCAATGATGTTTTGATTTTCAGAAATTAAAAGATATAAATTTTTTTTTAAAACATCTGCATTGAAAGTATTTAAATTTGGATAACTATCATTCCATTGAAAAATATTTTTATTAATTAAATTTTGAGTACATAATTTGACTATTTCCATTACTTTGTTTAAATCCTTTTCGTTCGCTCTTGATATAGAAAAATTATTAGTGTTCATAAATTAAATTTTATTCTCTATAAAGCTCTTTTAGTTAGGTTCTTCAAAAGGTTGATATTATAGTTTTAAATACTTTATTAATATAAAGATTTTTTATTGTAAGTTTAAAAAAATTCTAATTTATTGATGAAATTAAATTCTAATTTAGTAAATATAGCTATTACTATTGATATTTCAAAGGGATTTCTTTCTAACGGTTTACAACAGAATCTAATATTTCTTGCAGATTGTATAAATCTTATATCAGGTAAGAAATGCTATTTTTTGTATATTGGGGTTTTAAAAAAGGACAGTTTTTTGTCCAAATATCCATTCATATCATATGCAACTTATTTAAAAGACAAAGAATGCAAATTTGATTTGATAATTTATGGTGGATTCTTACCAACTCCTAAAGATCTCTCATTTGATCAAAAAAGATGTGAGTCTACAAAATCTGTATCCTTGCAATTAGGAAATGAAATGAATCATGATATTGATAATTCATTACACAGGTCTGAAAAGAAAATTAAAGGAACATTAACTGCAAACTTATATTCTTTTGATCAAATTTGGACTAGTCCTCAATATGAACATAGTCTTGGTTACCTAGCAACCAAATATCATAATAAGAATGTAAAGATTGCTCCTTATATTTGGAATGATACATTTGTAAAATTGCAGCTTGCAGATTTAGGATTAAGTGATGATATTGAAAATTTTCAAAGAAATTTAGATATCCAAAGTATTTCTGTATATGAACCTAATATTTATTACACCAAAACATGTCTAATCCCCGTTTTTATTGCTGAAAATTTTGAACAGAAATATCCAAATAAAATAAAATCACTAAATATCTTTGGTGGGCAGAATTTTGTAAAAAATGAATACTTTATGAAACTTATCTTATCAATGGATATTTATACAAAAAGAAATAATTTCTTGAAAGTTCATCCTAGACTCCCTTTATTAAAATCATTAAGAGATTATGGAAGTTTAATAATTTCTCATCAAATATTTAATGAATTAAATTACCTATATTTTGAAGCCTTATATTTATCAATTCCTTTAATTCATAATTCAGTTTGTCTGAAGGATTATGGATACTTCTACAATGATTTTAATATAATTTCTGCTTCTAATCATATTGAAAATATATTAAAAAATCATAGAAAGAATTTAACTGAATATAAATATAAAAATAAAGAGCTCTTAAATAAATACAGCTCTACATCAAAGAAGAATATAAAATCATATGAAAACTTAATTGATAATTTAATAGCTAGATAAATAAAAAATTTAATTTTGTTACGCTTCCTGCAGGATTCGAACCTGCGGCCCACTGCTTAGAAGGCAGTTGCTCTATCCAGCTGAGCTAAGGAAGCATTTTTTTATTATATCTAAACCTA
>MDTE01045675.1_pt1 | contig 15973 bp, 19 predicted proteins | sample 811231 | NCBI WGS metagenome assembly MDTE01 (sample SAMN05326651, study PRJNA326480) | marine metagenome | isolation source: seawater | place: Indian Ocean: Red Sea | collected 2010
TTCATTTGAGATCTTAATTTGATGCATTTTTTTCAATTCCCAAGAATTTGGTATATTTATCATCAAAGTATAACTCAATCTTACCAGTAGGACCATTTCTTTGTTTTGCAACAATTAACTCAGCTTTGTTGAATACTTCTTCATTTCTGTCTTTCCAAGAGTCATGTTTTTTTTGATATGACTCTTGTGTTTCATCGGCCCCTCTTGTTGGCTCATTTCTCTGTAAGTAGTAACTTTCCCTGTAAATAAACATCACAACATCTGCATCTTGTTCTATACTTCCTGACTCTCTTAAATCAGATAGTAAAGGTCTTTTATCGTCTCTATTTTCGACTTGACGAGAAAGTTGAGAGAGTGAAATGACTGGTAAATCAAATTCTTTTGCTAATTGTTTTAAATTTCTGGTTATCTCTGATAACTCATTAACCCTATTATCCTTATTACCCTCAGGTTTAATTAATTGTAAATAATCTATTAAAACCAGTTTAATATTAAAGTTATTTTTATATCTTCGAAGCTTAGACCTTAATTCTGAAACAGTTAAATTTGGACTGTCATCAAAAAAGAAATTTAAGTCATTGATTTCTTGATATGTATTTTGAAGTTTGAGAGAGTCCTTTTCATTAATTTCTCCTTTTCGAAGTTTATCACTAGGTATTCTTGATTGTTCAGCCAAAATTCTTAAACCAATTTGCTCAGCAGACATTTCAAGTGAGAACATAACAACTGAGCTCTTATCCTCCTCTTTAGAAAAATATTTTGCTGCATTAAAAGCTATATTTGTAGCAAGAGCAGTTTTTCCCATTGAGGGCCTACCTGCAAGAATAATTAGATCAGAATTTTGTAATCCTCCCAACATATTATCTAAATCTACAAAACCTGAGACGATACCAGAATATTTACCCTTTTTTTTAAATGCTTTTTCTACAAGTTGAAGAGAGGCTTTTGTAACTGTAGAAAAATTTCTAAATTCGTAGTTATCCTTTTTAAAATTGGAGAGGTCAAATAATTTTTTTTCTAGGTCCAACATAATATCTTTGATTGTATGAGACGTTTGAAAAGTAGTTGACTCATTATTTTTATTTTGTGTAATCTTGAATAGTTCTCTCCTTAAATACAATTCTTGAAGAGTCTCTAAATAACTAGAAAAAATATCTTTTGAAAAAACAATCTGATCTATTTGAAGTGATAAGTCTTTATGAGTTTTAGAATGAATATCTGGAATGTAATTTTTAATAGTATCTATAGAAACATTTTTTTGAGATTTATGAAAATCCTCTAATACATTATATATTTTTAAATTTTCTACATTTGAGAATAAAGATTTATCTATTTGCTCGAAATGCGTATCTATTAGTTCAGGATGTTTAAGCAAATAAGCAATGACAATGATTTCAATATCATTATCTTTTAAATTATCAAAAGACTTTTGCATATAACTTTAAGTTATTTATAAATTGAAAAAAAAGATAGTCTTAGACAGAAGTTTTAGGGGATAAGATCTCAATATCAAGTGAACAATTTACTTCGGGGTGAAGGTCTATGGCAACTGTATATTCGCCGATTGTTTTAATTTTATTGCCAAGTTTGACAGATTTTTTTGGGATGTTTATCTCATTTTCACTTAAAAATGAAACAATATCGCTTACACTTAATGATCCATATAACTCTCCATTATCTTTAGCTGCGATTTCTTTAGTAAATTTCAAAGAATTGATTTTTGAGGATATATCGCTAGCAATGGATTTATTTTCATCATCTTTTTTTAAAAGGCTTTGCTGTAATGATTTTATCTCTTCAATATTTTGTTTAGTTGCAAATTTAGCTTTACCGTTTGGAATTAAGTAGTTTCTCGCGTATCCGTCTTTTACTGATACTACAGAACCTATTTCCCAGTTTTTTTTGAATTTTTCTAAAACAACAATTTTGGTCATAACATTAAATTAGAGATAAAAATCTTGCCTGCTTAATTGCCTTAGTAATTTTGGTATGTATAGATCTAGACATATTGGTAACCCTTTGTGGAATAATTTTTCCGTTTTCATTAGTAAATTTTTTAAGAATGTGAGTGTGTTTGTAGTCAAGTTTCATTAATTCTTCATTTGATATATTTAAATTCTTTTTCATTAGTTATCTTTATTTGCCTGGGGGGTAATTTCATCTAATTTGTTTATTGATCTTGTAATAAGGAAACGAAGGCAATCAGAATTGAATTTTAAAAAACTATCAAGTTTTTTTGGAAATTCGGGTGAAGCAACAAATCGCATAAACTTAAATGATCCCTTTGAATACTTGTTTATAGCTGATTTTAAATTTTTAATCCCCCAATCCTCTTTGTAACCAATAGAAACATTATTTTCAGAAAAAAATTGATCGATTGAACTATTTAAATTTTTCATTTGATCATTAGCAAGATCAGGTTTTACTATAATTGTTGTTTCATATATGTTACTCATGTAAAAAGAGTGTCTACAGATATAATTTAAATATGTCAAATAAAAACCTTTCTTTGCTTTTTACAGGTCAAGGATCTCAATTTGCCGAAATGGGCCTTGACTTTATTAATGAATATGAATGGGTTAAAGATAGATATTTTATAAGCTCGAAAATACTTGGTTATGATTTATTAGAGGCTCAAAGTAATCCTAATAAATTAAATTTAACTCAATATAGCCAACCTATGATATTTGTTTATAGTTCAATAATAATTGATATTTGTAAAAAATATCTAACACAAAATTTCTCCAAAATAATATTAGCAGGCCACTCTTTAGGTGAATATTGTGCATTATACTTTGCTGAGTCTCTAAATTTTGAGGAAATGCTTGAAGTAGTTAAACATAGAGCAGACTCAATGTCAGTTGTTTCTGACCCAGATAGATACGTTATGTACGCAATTTTAAAAAGAGAGGATCTAATTATTGATCAAACATTATTTGGAGATGGTGTTTATTTAGCAAATTTGAATTCTGATAAACAAATTGTCATATGTGGTCTGCAAGAGTCAGTGAATAAGTTTAAAGAAAAAAATCAAATTGGTAAGTTTATAAAATTAAATGTTTCGGCTCCATTTCATTCTGATTTAATGAAAGATAGCGCTATAATATTTAATAAAAAAATTAAAAATAAATCATTCAATAAAATAAATATTGACTTAATATCAAATCATAAACTTATTAATTATAAACATATATCCGAAAAAGATTATAGCAAGCAGTTATCTCTTCAGATACACTCTCCTGTAATGTGGTCAGAGACTATTAAAACTATTTTGAATGAGGAAGTTAATACTTTTATAGAGATTGGACCAAAAAAAACTCTGTTAAATTTTTTACCAAAAGATTATCCGGGGAATAAATACTCATTTTGTAGTGTTAAAGATATAGTAAATGTTTCAAGGTAGAAAACTATTAGTAACTGGTGGCACAGGTTCTATTGGAAACTCAATATGTAGTTATTTTAGTAATAATGGTTGTGATGATGTTTATTCTACAACAACAAACATTAATAAGATTAAATCAAATCAAGATTATATAAAATTTAAAGAATTAGATTTAAACAACATTAAAAATATAAATTTAGAGCAGCTTTTTGATTTTGATATTGATTACCTTGTTTTAAATGCAGGTCTTAATAGAGATAATATTTTTTTAAGAATGACACCAGAAGATTGGAGTAGTGTTATAAATGTAAATTTAAATTCGTCATTTTATTTACTTAAATATTTTGTAAAAAAAATGATCAAGAAAAGATTTGGAAGAGTTATATTTATTTCATCAGTAGTTGCTCATACTGGTAATCCTGGTCAGGTAAATTATACAGCATCAAAATCAGCTATTTCAGGCATGGTCAAATCTCTAGCCTTAGAATTATCAACAAGAAACATAACTGTAAACTCTGTAGCACCAGGTTTCATAAAGTCTAATATGACTGATAAATTAAATGAGGATCAAAAAAACGCTATTTTAGAGAGGATTCCAATGAAAAAACTTGGTGATTCTAGTGATATAGCAAAAGCAGTCGGTTTTTTATGCTCCGAAAATGCTAACTATATCACAGGTCAAACACTTCATGTAAATGGTGGCTTAGCTTTAATTTAATTATTTGAATATTAACCATAATGTGGTACGAACTTTTTAAATTTATTACTAAGAGGTTTTAAAAATGAGCGATATTGAAGAAAGAGTAAAAAAAATTGTAGTTGAACATTTAGGGGTAGAGGAAGCCAAAATTCAGAGTGACTCCAAATTTATTGATGATTTAGGCGCTGACAGTCTAGACACCGTTGAGCTTGTAATGGCATTTGAAGAAGAATTTGGATGTGAAATACCTGACGATGCTGCAGAAAAAATTGTAACACTGAAAGATGCAGTTACATACCTCACAGCTAATTCAAACTAATTAAAGAAAAAATAACAATTGAGGCGAGTAGTAGTTACCGGACTAGGAACAATTAATCCTTTAGGTAATAACGTTGACACATCGTGGGAATCTCTTATTGATTCAAAAAGTGGTATTACTAAAATTACTAAATTTGATGTAAACAATTATCCCTGCAAGATAGCAGGCTCAATAGAAGACACCAATATCAATGGTGACATTGTAAGTCCCAGAGAGCAAAGAAAAATTGATAGGTTTATTACTTTAGGTCTAATCGCTGCTGATGAAGCTATCAAAGACTCTGGTTTTATTTCTGAAAATGAGAGCTCATTTAGATCCGGTGTTATGGTAGGTTCCGGAATAGGAGGCTTAGATACTATATACAAAAATTCTTCAATTCTAGACAACCAAGGTATTAGAAAAATTTCTCCTTTTTTTATTCCTTCCTCTCTAATTAATCTATTGTCTGGGCATATTTCTATTAAATATAATCTTAAAGGCCCTAATAGTTCCCCTGTTACAGCATGTGCAACGGGTACACATGCGATAGGAGACTCCTTTACAATAATTAAAAATAATAAGGCAGATCTTATGGTTTGTGGTGGAGCTGAGGCAGCAATATGCCCTTTAGGAATTTCTGGTTTTTCTGCCGCAAGAGCTTTGTGTGATACTTTTAATGATCAACCTCATAAAGGCTCAAGACCATGGGACAAAGATAGGTCAGGATTTGTTATGGGAGAGGGAGCCGGAGTATTAGTTCTTGAGGAATTAGAACATGCTAATAAAAGAAATGCAAAAATTTATGGAGAAGTTAAAGGATACGGAATGTCAGGGGATGCTTTTCACATAACAAAGCCCTCTGAGGATGGAAACGGAGGTTTCAGAGCAATGGAAATGGCCCTTAAAGAGTCAAAACTAAATTTTGATGATATAAACTATGTAAATGCTCATGGAACTTCGACTCCAGTTGGTGATAAAATAGAATTAAATGCAGTAGAAAAATTGTTAGGTTCAAATAAGAATTTATTAATGAGTTCAAATAAGTCAGCAATCGGACATCTTCTAGGAGCTGCAGGAGCAGTTGAGGCTGTATTTTCTTTAAAATCACTTGAAACCAAAACAATTCCACCCACTTTAAATTTAGATACACCTGATACTGTAACAACAATTAACTTAATTCCTCATGAATCCATCTCAAAAAATATTCAAAATGTGATTTCAAATTCATTTGGATTCGGCGGTACAAATGCAAGCATAATCTTTGGTCATTAAAAATACAAATTTTTGCATAGTTTTATCATCACCTTCAGGTGCTGGTAAAACCACTATTTCAAAAATGCTTCTGAAAAAGGATAAGTCAATTTGTTTATCCATTTCATGCACTACAAGACCTAAAAGAAAAGGTGAGGTTAATAATAAAGATTATATTTTTTTATCTGACACACAGTTTAATAAAGCCATAAGCCAAAAAAAATTTATAGAACACGCCAAAGTATTTGGTTTTAAATATGGAACATTAAAGCTCACTGTAGATAATTTTTATAAAAAAAAGAAAGATGTTTTATTTGATATTGACTGGCAGGGTTTCCAACAATTAAAACAAAGCAATAAAGAAGTTGTTGGAATATTTATATTACCACCAAGTAAAAAAGAATTAATTAAAAGATTAAAAACTAGAGATAGAGACACGAAAGAAGAAATGAAAAAAAGAATGAGTTTAGTTCAAAACGAAATATCTCATTTTCCAGAGTATGACTACGTTGTAGTTAATAAAAATTTAGAAAATTGTGTTGAACAAATAAAAAATATAATTAGCTCCGAGAGATTAAAAAGATCTCGATTAATAAACCTGACTAATTTTGTTGGGAAATTTCAAATTTAACAGCTTTAAACAATCTCACTAATTCTTCTAATTTTAAATTTTCTACTCTTAAATTTAAATCAAAAGTATTTTTTAAATCATACTTTTTCAATATATTTTTAAGTGATTTTCTCTTATTTGAGAATAGGTTTCTTTTAAATAAAATAAATTCATCTACCTCTTTATTTGTTATGAGCCTTTCCTTAATCTTTTTAAAAGTCAGTACTGAAGAGTCGACTTTTGGAATTGGTCTAAAACAATTTTTACTAACATTAAAATTTAATTTAATTTCATAAAAACATTTTACTAATGAATTAATTGAATTTAACTTTTTTTCTAACAATCTTTGAGAAAATTCTTTTTGAAACATTAATATTAAAGTATCTGGCATAAGATTTAACAACGATAATTTTACTAATATTTGAGATGAGATATTATAAGGGAGATTCGATATAACTACTTCATATTTTTTGTGTAATTTGATTTTAAGAATATCTGCATTAATTATTTTAATTTTATTATTTTTTGAGTATTTATATTTAAGGCCCTCAATTAAATCACTATCAATTTCGATTAGAGTTAACCTAGATGGATTTTTTAAAATAATTCTGTCTGTTAATTTTCCATCACCTGGACCAATTTCTAGAACATTTAAATTTTTTAGAGGCATTAAACTTGATATTTTATTTAAAATATTATTATCGATTAAAAAATTTTGACCGTATTTTTTTTTTAAAATAGTAGGCATTTCAAATAAGAAGTATTATCAGCTATATTTTTGTTTTTAATATTTTTTGCAGTTCCGTGAGCGGGGCTTATTCTTCGATAGTTTAAACCTAAAGTTAAATTTATGGACTCCTTATTTAATATCTTGAAAGGTATTAAGACTTGATCATGATAACAAGACAAAAAAAGAGAATTTTTTATTATTACGTTAAATGAGCTATCTGCAGAATAAGGTCCTTTTATAAAAGAATAATTTTTTAATAACTTTTTGATTAATAAATCTTCATTACCAATTGTGCCTTTTTCACTACAATGTGGATTATAGCATAAAAATTTGATTTCTTTAAAATCAAGGTCATAAATTTTTCTTTTTAAATACATAAAAAGATTTTTCAAAAAAAAATTTATGTTTTTAGATTTTATAAATTTATGAATATTTTTAAGATTAATATGAGTTGTTAATGGAACAACTGAAAACTTATCTCCATGCATCATCATTATCGTATACTTATTATTTAATTCACCTAAGTATTCTGTCATTCCAATAAATTTAATATGTTTTTTAAATAATGATTTATTAATTGGTAGGGTTATAAGATCAAATTTTGTAAAATTAGCTAAATTATTAGCTTTTTTTATTTGATTCAATAAATTTAGGTATTTTTTTTTACTTATATTTTCAACATTAAAAATATTTAAAAAGTTTTTTTTGTAATTTGTAAAACCTATTGGATCGTAAATTTCATTTATATTGATATTAGTTCTTTTAATTAAATCGTATTTATTACATATAATTAAATAATTAACTTTGTTTTTTAAATAATTAAAACTTTTACAAACAATTTCAATATTAATAGAGTCAATATCTCCTAAAAAGACATATTTATTTCTAATTTTGTGTTTTTTCATAGACAAATAACTCAAATTCTTTTTCTGTTTGTAATCTAATATAAGATATTATTAGTTGTTCTAATTGATAATAATTACTCTTACTTATACACACATCAAAATTCATCCCATTTATCTTAGCTTTGTAATTATTTGTATTATTCTTAAGATTATTAAAAAAATTATTGATAAAGTATCTATTCTCTTTTAGGTTTATTATTTCTTTAATAACTAAGCAATTATTATCACTGATTGGTAAATTTAATACATCAAGATCCTTGAAAATACTAATTACTTCATTAACATCTAATTTATTTCTAAAATAATTATATATAAACTCGTCTCTGATTTTTGCAAACCTATAGAAATTAAAAATTAGCTCATTATTTTTTAAATCTATTCCAAATTGAACATTTATCTCATTATCAATTTTATTTAAAAAATCTTTATTATTTTTTTTCAAATCTTTTATTACATTATTTATTAATACTAAATCTTTTATTGCGTTTGAATCTTTAATTTCATAATTATAGTTTTTAAAATAAAAATCTTTGTAAATATTAAGCTCTATTTCAGTTATGATTAAATCATTTTTATGATACAAAACGTTGGCAGATATATTTAATGAAAAAAAAAGAAATATAAATAAACTGATAATTAATCTATAAACCATAGTTAATATTCCCTGGTTCCTCAAAAAAAACGTTTGTCTTTTGCTCATATCCAAAAAAACCTAAATAATCCATATAAAAACTTATACCTATAGTTTCACTAGGTGTTGTATTGTAGTTGTCATTAAACCTTACATCTTTATATGAGATAACAAGTCTTGAGCAATCATCATTTAAATTTAAATTTAATGATCGAGAGTAAGGGCTATAATTATTTTTTAAATCCATGTTAGAGTTGTAATATAAATTAACATTTTTATTCAACTTTTTACCAATACCAAGCTCCAATGACTTTGTATTTGTAGATGAAGTTCTGAAAGCTGTTCCATTTGTTTCATTGTAAGTTAAATTCAAATCAAGAAAATTAGAATAACTTAAATCATAGTTCATTTCTTTTTTTGAAAGATTATTTCTATTTAATCGACTATCTAATTGAAAAAATAAATTTTTAAAATTAGTTTTTGCTTCGAATGCAAAATCAGATAGGTTTGAATTTTGATTAATGTCTCTGGTATAATTTGTATTTGCAACAAAATCATATGATTGATTAAATTTAATTTCTACTTTATGACCTAATGGTTCTATTTTATTTTCTAGTCCATAAACTATTCTACTTGAATTATCATTTAAATCCTCACCAAAATACCTACTATCTGAAAATTGATTTTGATAATTAAATGTCAATGCTTTGCTATCTTCATTTATTATATTCCCAGATAAAATATTCATGTGATGAATAATCTTTAATCTTGGTTTTATAAATTCACTATTGTTAAAAAATATATCAGAGGATAATATTGCATCACTTTGTAAAACTTCATTATTTAAACTTGGATTATCTTTGAATTCGTAATTGTTTAAATTATTTTTTAAAATTAATTTATTAAATAAATTAAAATCGTTAATTTTTTTATTTGACGAAAAATAATTATTTAATTTGAAGAAATATGTATCAGATGGTTTATCAATATTAGAATTGGTTCTTTTTAAAATCCCAATATAGAATTGATTCATTAAAGACGTTTCATTTGTTGGATTATGAATACTCTCATATCTTATTGATGGAGTTATAGGAATAAAGTTTGAGCCAGTTGACTTAAGTGAAGCTACCGATGAAATTTCACTCTTTAAATAATCATCTTTATTCAATACGTTGTAGCTATCAAGGTTAATAAAAATATCTTCAAAACTTACAGGCTCCTCATTAATTGACCTAGTAGTTGATATGCTGTTAGTAACTAATGCCTTTAAAGATAAAATATTATTTTTATTTATTTTTTGTTTAGTATTAAATTTGGCAGAGCTGTATATATCTTTATTTATTTTTCTTTCATTATATATTTCAAGATCAATAGCACCCCCGGACCTTCTACTATTTATAAAAGTATCAACTTTAAATCTTTCAATAAATTCAAAATTTGTATCTAAAAATAACTTAGGTTTGAAAAGAATATCAGTGCTCTGATTAATTGGTACATAATAAGGTGTTATAATTCCTGTGTCAGACTCACCTCCTATTGAAAATTCAAGCGTAGGTGTTAAAAAACCTCTTTTTCTTGGGGCCTTACTACCATAATGTGAAAAATAAGGTAAATAAAAAACTTTATAGTCAGCGATTTGAAGGAAAGTATCGTAGTGATTAAATTTATCCTCCTCAATACTGTATTTAGTTTTATCAATTCTTAAAGACCAAGTAGGGCAATTAAAAAAGCCATTTAACTCACATGGTGTCAAAAAATTATCATAAAATTCTATAAAATTGTCAGATCTTTCTGCTTTATTAGAGTCTATTTTTAAATCATTGTTATATATATAGCTAACTTCATTTGCCTTAAAGTTACTTAGGTTAGTATTAGCTACTAAATCTTTTCCACTTAAAATGTTTAATTCTTGGTATAGGTAAAAATTTCCATAGACCTCAATAAGATCATTGTCATAATCAATGATACCTTTATCAACTAGAATATTAGTGTCATTTATATTAATTTTTGAATTTTCTGCCAATTCAACAATATTTTTTTCCTCGTCATAAATAATATTTGAAGTGTTTATATAAGTATCGTTATTTGCATTAAGATGAATTATATGCTTTAAAAAAAATATTAAGGCAAAAAAAATTATTAATAGTTTATTCATATAAATATTCTTTAACAAAAAACATAAACATAATTAAACTTGCTATTATCTCAAACTCTTGTTTATAAAAACTTAGAGAATTATTAAATACAAAAAAAGAGTACAAAAGAATAATTAGGCTGATAGTTATTGGAATTTTTAAACTTTGCTTAATGCTTGTAAATTTTTTATTAAAAAAAAATAAAAAAGTATAAATAAAGAATAATGTAAAAAACAATATAAGATTTATTGACTTTATATTAAATAAAAGTTTTTTTTTATCAGATATATTCTCTATAAGAGAATTCTGCTTTAATAATTTAAGAAAATCTATATCAATTTTTTTAATATCTATAAAATCTTCAATTAAATTATATTCATATTTGGTATATTTTTTAGCAAAAATTTTGTTATTTAAAACTATAAAACTATTACTAAATTCTGCTAACTTAATTTTATTTTCAGATATATAATACGAGTGATACTCAGCATCTTTTAAATTTTTTTCATTAAAATTTTTAAAGATTAAAAAAGTTTTATAATTTTCGTCTTCATTAATATTTATTTTAAATTTTAATTTATCATTTGATTTAATAAGGTTTAACTTAGTATTTTCAATAATTAATGCTAAATCTTTTTTATTAATCTCAAAAAATGTGAATATTAATACAATTGGCAAGATAAATAATATCAATCTCTTTATACTGAAATAGCTTTTAATAATTATAATTTCATTTTTAGACTTTAAAAAAACAGTTAATAAGATTATTGACAGCAAATAAACAAAACCCGGAACATAGATTAAAATTTGTAATGCATTTAATAAACTTGTTTTGATTATTGTTAGAAAAGAATATTTTTCATTTAAATTTCCGATTAATGAAAATATAAAGAAAATCGTTAAACTTGACACAGTACAGATGATTAAAGATAAAAAATATTTTTGATATAAAAGATTAATTATTTTCATTATGTTTTAAAATCATATAACAAAAAAAAGAAAGCAAAGTAAGATTAATAAAATAATAATAAAACAAATTAAAAATACTATAATTATTTAAAAGATAAATTAGATATGAATTTATAACTTGAATTATAAGCAAGGCTAAAAACGTTAAACCGTAATATTTAAATGCGTTCTTTTTTGAAATAAATAGTAAGATTATCTTTAATGAAACTAAAGCAACAATTATTGTCAAAAAATATTGATAAACTCTATTATGACCGTGATAATAAAAATCATTATTTTTATTTTTTAATAACTCAAAAGTATTAAAATGCTCTTTATCCATCATTAAAATTTCTATTTCATTATTTTCAATACTGTAAACAAATTTATCAAAAATTGTTTTACTTTTTTGTTGATTATTTAAAATGACTCGTTCTCCACTATTAAAAATTAAATTATAATTTTTTTTTTCAATTTCTATTTCAACATTATTTGATTTTATAAACTGACCATCATTATAAATGATTGCTTCAATTTCATAAAATTTATTATTTTTCTGTTTCTCAAAAAAAATACTCACTTCATCCTCAATATGAAATTCTTTTAATGAGGGCACACCTAACTTAATATTATTTCTTATTTCTAATTCTTTTATTTTATATTTTTCATATAGACTGACTGAAAAATATTCATTGTTTAAAAAATAAAATAATGTGATAGCTAATGTTAAAACTATTGACAGCAAATAATTATTCTTAAGAGAAAAATACTGTCTTAGTATTATAATTTCGTTACTGTTATTAAATTTATAATTTAAAAAAAAACCCGCAATAATTAGTAAAAAAGGCATTAATGGATTTATAAAGCTAGGTAAGACTAATAGTGTTGTTGTAACAACATCAATTATCTGAGTTGTTATTGATTGTTGTAGTTCTAAAATTCTTAAAATTTGAGATAACCAAATTAGACCTATAAAGATTATTATATTTATTGAAATGTATTTTAAATAATTAAAAATTATGTATGATCTAGTACCTCCTAGCATGAAAGCACAATTTAACTTAATAAATTTACCTAATCAAAGAATTAAATTACATGTCGATATTGATGAAAAATTATCTTCCAAAAAGCGTCTATCTAAGTACTCTTATAACAATATTATAATTTTTAAATATTCAATTGATCTAGATAACTCATATTTTAAACTGGTCATTTTTCCTACAAATTCTAAAAAAAATCATTTTAACAAAACTATTTTGGGATCTTTTGTTTATGATACATCAATAAAATACTCTGTTTCTGAAATCAATGTAAATACAAAAAACAAAACTATTTTAGATGCTTTAGTTTATGGTTTTTTACAAAAAGATTTCATCTATTCTATTTATAAAAGTAATTCTATAAATTCTCGTTTCAAAACAAATTATAAGCTTTCTAAAAACTATTTAAATCTAATTAATTCTCTTAATTTTCTAAAAGAACTAGTTTCTGAACCGAGTAATATAATTTATCCAATTTCTTTTGTAAAAAGAACACAAAGTCAAATAAATAAAAAAAATGTAAATATTAAAGTTTTAAATAAGAAAAATATTTCGAATATAGGTCTTAATTGTTTATTAGCAGTTAGTCAAGGAAGCAAAAGAGAACCTAGAGTAATGGAGTTTTCAAAAAAAAATAAAAAAAGTAATGTAGATATTTTATTTGTAGGTAAGGGTGTTTGCTTCGACAGTGGTGGTATCTCAATTAAACCAAGTGGGGGAATGGAGGACATGAAGTGGGATATGGCAGGATCAGCTGTTACTGTTTCTATTATTAAATATCTTAGTGAAATTAAAACAAATTTTTCATATGCCGGAATAGTAGGTTTAGTTGAAAATATGCCAAGTGGAACAGCATATAAACCTGGTGATATTATCAAATCATATAAGGGCATAAATGTTGAAGTCTTGAATACTGATGCTGAGGGCAGACTTGTTCTAGCAGATATAATTACATATGGTTGTGAAAAATATAAACCAAAGATAGTAATTGATTTTGCAACATTAACTGGAGCAATCATGGTTGCTTTAGGACAACATTATGCAGGATTATTCAGTAACGATGATACATTAGCTAAAACACTTTATCAATCTGGACAAGATACTAATGAAAAAGTTTGGAGAATGCCTTTACACGATGATTTTGATAAAGAACTAAACTCACCATTTGTAGATTTAAAAAATATTGGAGCAGGCAGATATGGAGGATCTGTAACAGCAGCTCAATTTTTACAAAGATTTGTTCCTGAAAATACTAAATGGGCACATCTTGATATAGCTGGTACCACGTGGAAAAATGGAGGAGATATAATGAACAGTAAAGGTTCTACTGGTTTTGGCTTGACATTAATTGCAGAATTTATAAAAAAATATTTTAAAAATTAAGATAATATGCAAAGAACATTTTCAATAATAAAACCTGATGCTGTTAGGAGAAACTTAATTGGACATATTAATCAAATTATTGAAAGCTCAAATTTAAATATATTAGCTTCAAAAAAAATTTACTTAACTAAGATACAAGCAGAGACTTTTTATGAAGTGCATAAAGGCAGGCCCTTCTTTGAAAGTTTAGTAAAATTTATGACGTCTGGTGCTGTTCAAGTTCAAGTTCTTGAGGGAGAAGATGCTGTAGCAAATTATCGTAAAATTATGGGGGCTACAAACCCGGCTGAAGCTGAAGAGGGGACTATAAGAAAACTTTATGCTGAATCTATAGAGGCTAACTCGGTTCACGGTAGTGACTCAGAGGAAAACGCAAAAATCGAAATCAGCTTCTTTTTTTCAGGATCTGAACTAGTTTAGTAAATAATTTACAAATTGTTTATACACAAATTTATGCTCCAAACTTTTATGTTTTTTTAAAAGCACTGACTCTTTTTTAGTGTTAATTTTTTTGGTTTTATTTGAGATTACTTGACCATTATCTAGTTCAGGAGAAACTTTATGAATTGTAAAACCATAATATTTTTCATTATTTATTAGCATTCTTTTTTGTGTCATAAGTCCTTTATAAATAGGAAGGATAGAAGGGTGTAAATTTATAACATCAAAGTTTTCAATTATACTCTTTTCAATTACCTTCATATAACCAACTGAAAAAATAACGTCAGATTTAAAGAAATCTTTTTTTTGTAACGTTCTTTGATACTCTCTAACTAAAACATCTTTATAAAACTTAACTATATATGATTTAATTTTTGTTGAGATTTTATTATTGCTGATAATAGTTATTATTTTAAATTCTTTATTCTTATGGTTTTTTTTTAATATTTCTAGAAGATTAGAACCACTCCCTGATATTAAAAAGGAGACTTTTTTATAGTTATTTAATTTCACCAATAAGACTAAACAAACTCCTTTTTATAAATCTCTTATAATATTTTTTATTAATTACAAATATCATTCCTATTCCACAATTAAATATTTCCATTAATTCAGGATTAGATATCTTTATATTGTCTTTTATAAAATCATACTCTCTAGGGAGATTGTCTATTTCTAAATCAAATTTTGTACCCATAGGAATACTACGTTTAAAATTTGAATAAACACCACCTCCAGTTATGTGGGAAAGTGTCTTAATATATTTCAAATCATAATTATTAATATACTTATGATAAAGAGTTGTAGGCCTCATTATAAGTTTAGAGAGTTTTTGTTTATTGAATGATGCTCTTTTAATATTAATTTTATTTTGTTTAATAATTTTTCTAATAAGAGAATATCCATTTGAGTGAAATCCGTTTGATTTTATTCCAAATATTAGATCTCCTTTTGTTACACTTAAAGTTTTATATCTGCCTTTTATTCCTATTAAAAAACCAGCAATATCAAAATGATTACCTTTGTATAAAGATGGCATTTCAGCAGTTTCACCTCCGATAAGTGAGCAATTAATTTTTTTGCAAGCACTTGTGATACTTCTCAATATTTCAGTATATTGTTTTGACTTTACCGAGCTGCAGGCAAAATAGTCTAAAAAAAATAGTGGTTTTGCCTTGTTGCATAGCAAGTCATTTGAACACATTGCTACCAAATCTTGTCCAATTCCTTTATATTCACTAAGCTCAGCAGCCAATATAGCCTTTGTTCCTACTCCATCCGTAGCGGCACAAAGCGTAACATCCTTGCTAACTCTATATTCTGCACTGAAACCTAATTTATTTCCTAAAACTTTATCATTGTGAGAGCTTTTGATGAATTTTAGTGCCTGACTAATAAGTTTGTCAGTTTTTATTACATCAACACCCGATTTTTTGTATAGTTTGCTCAATGAAATATTTATATCTAATTAGTATATTCCTTGCATTTAATTTAAAAAATTTATCAGCTTATCAAGAAA
>MDTE01123156.1_pt1 | contig 15970 bp, 14 predicted proteins | sample 811231 | NCBI WGS metagenome assembly MDTE01 (sample SAMN05326651, study PRJNA326480) | marine metagenome | isolation source: seawater | place: Indian Ocean: Red Sea | collected 2010
CTAAGAAGCCAGCGGCTAAGAAACCATCAGCTAAGAAGCCAGCAGCTAAGAAGCCAGCGGCTAAGAAACCAGCGGCTAAGACTGCTAGGAACTCAGGAGAAAAATAGTTGACAACCCAGCAGTATTATTACGGTACTGGTCGTCGCAAGACGTCAGTTGCCCGAATCCGTGTTTATAACACCCCTGGTGGTTCCACTGTGAATGGTAAGCCTATTGATGAAGTATTCACTGTCGGTGCATGGCTTAGACAGGCAAACAGTCCGCTCGGAGCAACAGGTCTTGTTGATAAAGTGACTGTTGTAGCTAAGACTCATGGTGGTGGTAAGAGTGGTCAGGCAGGAGCTTTTGCTCACGGTCTTGCACGGGCGCTTGTAAATATGGATGAAAGTCTTCGAAAGCCTTTACGGAATGCCGGACTTATGACTCGCGACCCTCGAATGAAGGAAAGTAAGAAGTACGGTTTGAAGAAAGCTCGTAAGGCACCTCAATACACTAAGAGGTAAGTCAATCTAATTTACGTGTTGTTTCCTTTATATAAAAGCCTTGGTAATTAACCGAGGCTTTTTATATTGTTGTTTTGAATTCCTTGTATTTGGATCTGTACGATGAAGAGAATGCTGCTTAGATGTGCTCGATTGAGATGTATCTAGATAATCCAGATAAGTCGCTTAGCAATGATATTTTTCCATGCGGAAATTGTGATTCAGCCATTTGGAGTACTTTACGCTCGACCGGTGGGTCAATTTCAATAAATGCTGCACTCCTATTTTGTTTTAGTTTATTTTTAATGTCAGCCAGTAGCGGCCTAATTACGTCTAGGCCATCATTCCCTCCATCGAGGGCTAAAGTTGGCTCTTTTGTAACTTCAGCTTGTAATGAATTTAGTTGACCTGAGAGAATATACGGAGGATTCGAGACGATTACGTCATACTGGTCGTCAAGGGGGTCCAACAGGTTGCCTTTGCATATATCAAGTTCTGCGCCGAGGTTTTCAGCATTTTGAAGTGCAACCATTACCGCATCACCTGAGATATCTGTTGCATAAATCTTGGCAGACGGCATCTCCAATGCAAGTGAAATCGCAATAGCCCCAGATCCAGTGCCGATATCTGCAATTTTGGGGTCATCAATATTTTGAGTCCTTACAAACTCGATTACCAGAGAGACCAGCTGTTCGGTCTCTGGACGGGGAATCAATACCGATTCGTTTACCCTAAACTGCCTGCCGTAGAACTCAGTCGCTCCGGTGATGTATTGCAAAGGTTCCCGTGATTCTCTACGCCTTATGTAAGATTCTAGAACCTCCAGATCTTTTGTTGGAGGCGCTTCGTTGAGATTGGTGAACTGTTTAATTGCCGACCATCCGAAAGCACTGCGAATCAATATGCGTGATTCGGTACTGGCTTCCTCAACACCTGATTTCGTGAGACGTTCTGTTACTAATCGGATTAAACTTGAAACTGTTGAGGGTTGCATATTACAAGAATACGATTCATATACTCGGCGAGATTTTATTCGTTTGTAATTTAGGATGAAATACTGTTTGTGTTATACGTTTGTTTTAGTTGACGCTTGTTGGCGGCTTATTCATTTATAGATGCGAGTTTGCGAGCTTGCTCTTCCTGCAGAAGTGCGTCAATAAATTCATCTAGTTCCCCACCCATTACAGTTTGCATCTGGTGACTGGTATAGCCAATTCTGTGATCAGTAATGCGCGACTGTGGGAAGTTGTAAGTTCGAATCTTTTCAGACCTGTCGCCAGTTCCTACTTGGGCCTTACGGTTAGCACTTTCTTCTTCTTGTCGCTTACGTAACTCGATGTCCCATAGTCTAGAACGAAGAATTTCCATTGCCTGAAGCTTGTTCTGAAGTTGGGAACGTTCATTTTGGCACTGTACAACTAGTCCTGTTGGCTCATGTGTGATGCGAATAGCGGTTGCTACTTTATTTACGTTTTGGCCGCCAGCACCTCCGGAGTGAAATACATCAATTTTCAAATCATTTTCACTGATCTCTAAGTCTACTTCTTCAGCTTTTGGTAAGACCGCTACAGTAGCTGTAGAAGTATGAATTCTGCCTTGAGATTCCGTCGCTGGTATTCGTTGTACGCGATGTACCCCACTTTCTAGGTGCAGGCGTTGATAGGCACGTTCGCCTGCAATTTCGAACGTAACTTCTTTAATGCCCCCCACGCCTGTGGCGTTTTCACTAAGCAGCTTTAGCTTCCATTTACGGCTTTCAGCGTATCGCTGGTACATGCGAAAAATTTCTGCTGCAAATAGACCAGCTTCATCTCCACCAGCCCCAGCTCTAATTTCTACAACAGCATCGGCGTGTTCTGTTTCATCTTTAGGAAGAAGTTCTAACTTAATATCTGCATTTAGAACGTCGAGTTTTGTTTTCAATTCTTCTGATTCTAGATTTGCCATTTCGATGACTTCGGCATCATCTTCATTTGCGATTAGTTCTTCAGCTCCCTCTAGATCTAATTGGACACGTTTCATTGCGTTCCATAGTTCAACAATATGTTGAAGTTGACTGTATTCTCGTCCGAGTCGACGTATGGCATTGGGATTGGCAGCAGTTTCGGGTAATGACATCAGCCGTTCGACTTCTTTGTGCCGATCGGCAATTTCTTTTAAGCGGTCTTCCATTGAATGCTGCATATTTTGGAGTAAAGGTAAACGAGGTAAACCTGTAAATTGAGTTATGTTATCTGGTGGAATTTACTTAAATTAGCTACTGGTCAGTTACTAAACGAACGTGTGCTGCTATTGCGGCAGCTTCAAGCGCGATCTCTTTTTGAGCACTATTTTTAGTTAGACATTTAATCGAAGCCACTCCGTTTTCTATTTCTCTGTCACCAAGGATTACAACGTTGTCTGCGTTTTGGTTATTCGCAAATCTCATCTGTGCTTTAAGCGAACGATTTGGCGCGAGAACGGTGGATATATTTTTTGCTCGAAGTTCACTCGCTAATTTTGCGGCTGCCGGACCGGCATCTCCTAGTGCGAGAACAACTATATCGGGTCCGTATGTACTTTCGACTTCGACATTTTGTTTTTTCATTTCGAGAATCATTCTTTCGATTCCCGATCCGAATCCGATTGCTGGAGTGTTCTGACCTCCGAGAATACCTATGAGAGGATCGTATCGTCCTCCTGCTAACAATGTACCCTGACCGCCAGCTTTAATCGGCTCGTATTCAAATACTGTCCGGTTGTAATAGTCTAGACCTCTAACTAATCGATGGTCTAGATCATATTTAAATTCTTTGTAAATGGTTTTAAGGTTATCTAGGAGACCTAGCAGTGCCTCCCAGTGTTCTTTCACCTCGCCACCGATGTAGTCGACTGACTTAGGAGCTTTGTCAGCTAGTTGCTGAGTTTGCTTTTCCTTTGAATCGAGCACTCTCAATGGTGCTCTCCGCAATCGATCCTGATCAAGTTTCGTAAGTTCATTGATATGAGCGTTAAAGTATTTATTGAGGTCGCTAAGGTAGTCAGCTCTCCCTTCAGGATCTCCCAAGGTATTAATCTTTAGTGAGACGTTCTTGATACCAAGGTCTGCGATGTATTTCCAACCAAGTTCTATCACTTCGGCGTCTACTTCAGGATTCGGAGCGCCTATTGCCTCACAACCAAATTGGTGATGTTGGCGCATTCGACCCGCCTGAGGACGCTCGTAGCGGAACATGGGGGCTGTGTAGAATAATCGTACTGGTTGGGGTTCGTTGTGTAGTCCGTTTTCTAGATATGCTCGACAGACAGAAGCTGTGCCCTCAGGTCGGAGTGTGATTGAATCTCCGCCATGGTCTTCAAAAGAATACATTTCTTTTTGGACAATATCGGTTCCGTCTCCGACGCCTCGTTGAAATAGATCAGTATCTTCAAATGTCGGCGTATCGATTCTTTGGTAGCCAAATTGTTCCGCTACATTGTGAGCGGTTGTATAAACGTGTGACCAGTATGTTTGCTCAGTGGGTAGTATGTCTGCCGTGCCGCGTGGGCGTTTGAAGTTCATTTCTTGATTGTCTCTTAAATTGATCCGCCAACACACGATTGTGCTGGCGGAAATATTACGATTTGTTGAGGATTAAATATTTTGTTTGTATTTTATTGTCTAAAACGAATTGAATTTCTCTACTTGATCAGCTGCCTAGCCCTGCCATTTGGTAGATTTTGCCTTCAGTCTTTATAGCAGGGGCATATACCATTCGTGCTTTATTCATTTCCCTCAGGTTATTTGCTCCTACGTAGCCCATGCATACCCTGAGTGCGCCGACTAAATTCAGAGTACCGTCTGTTCGCGATGATGGTCCGTAGAGAAGCTGGTGAAGGCTATATTCTGTCCCCATGTTGATGCGCGTGCCGCGTGGAAGTGAATCGTGCCAAGTTGCCATACCCCAGTGGAAACCTTTTGCTGGTGCCTCTTCAGTTTTTGCAAATGGGCTGCCGATCATAACCGCGTTAGCACCAGCGGCGAAAGATTTACACACATCGCCACCAGTCCGAATACCACCATCGGTGATAATTGGGATGTATCTACCCGTTTCTTTAAAGAAATCATCTCTGGCAGCGGCACATTCGATAGTAGCGCTAACTTGTGGAATACCAATTCCTAGAACTTCCCGGCTTGTACAAACAGACCCAGGCCCTACCCCGACCATAACGCCTGAAATGCCCTGTTGCATTAATTCTTTAGTTACTTCGTACGAAACTGTATTACCAACCAGAACAGGCACCTTGAGATTCTTGATCATGTCTGCGAATACTAGGCCCCGAATACTCTTTGATGAATGGCGTGCGGTAACTACAGTTCCTTGCACTACCACAATGTCTGCACCTGCTTCTACTGCTAGCGGTGCCATGCGCTTGGCAGTTTGAGGAACAAATGAAACTACGGCTTTGCCTCCGCCTTTTTTCACTTGCTCTACTTTTTTTGCAATCAGTTCTGGTTTTTGCGGTGCCGAATAGATCTTTTGCATGATTTCTGTTGCGTCTTCTCTTGCAGCAGCAGCTATCTCTTCATATATCTCATTCGTGTCTTCATAGCGGGTATGTAATCCATCCATGTTCATGACAGCCATACCCCCGGCTTCTGTCATGTCGATTGCGAATTTCGGATCAACTACAGCATCCATTGCGGAGGCTATAAATGGTACATCCAGTCTCACCCCGTCGAAATTCGTCGTCAAGTCAGCCATTTCCGGGTTAATCGTGATATCTCCCGGGGCTATCGCAACATCGTCAAATCCGTATGCGGGCTTAAGTTCCTTGAAGTTTCGTGGCACCTTGGGCTCCTCACATAGGTTATGAGACGAATGTACTAGTTACTACTTTGAGTTTAGTAGTTCGCATATCGATGTACGGCGTTGGTTACGAATTTCGCCGCAGGTCACTTCCGACTCAGTATACGCCCTCATTTTGTGGTTAGTACATATTGATTTCAATCATTAGTTTGGAAGTAATTAAACTCTACATTTGCTGTGCTACTCTGAGGTAAACCACTTAGCCTAATTCCAATTTAGATCAACATGTTGGTCAGCTGAAAACGAATACAAGTGAAATACTCCGGCGCAATAACAGATGTCACCGGGATTACCGTGGGTCATCATACAGATACTGAAAACGGAACTGGCTGTACCGTGGTGCTATCCGAGCATAATGCTGTTGCAGGTATAGATGTGAGGGGAGCAGCACCTGGGAGTAGAGATACTGAACTACTTGACCCAGTTGCAGGTGCCCAGTGGATTAATGCTGTTAATCTGGCTGGCGGTAGTGTTTTTGGGCTAGATTCTTCGGGCGGTGTAATCCGGTATTTAGAAGAGGAAGGGGTTGGTCTAAACATTGGCAGAATTACTATTCCATTGGTCTCATCTGCGGTCATATTTGACCTCGGCTTTATCAATCATAAGATTCGCCCAGACATTGAGGATGGTTACAGAGCTGCGAAGTCAGCAAGTGGTGATTTCGAAACCGGTTGTGTTGGTGCAGGTACTGGTGCAACTGCAGCTAAGATTCTCGGACAATCACATTCAATCAAGAGTGGTATAGGTACTGCGTCGGTCCAAGTTTTGGGAGGGGCGACGGTAGGTGCGTTGATGGTAGTTAATGCGATTGGGGATGTTGTTGACCCGGAGACGGGTGAAATAATTGCTGGACCACAAACAGTCAACGGTTTTGCAAATTCGATAGATCTTTTGATTGACTTTCCGCAAAAAAGTAGAGGATTTTTTCGGAACACAACAATTGGAGTGGTGGCTACAGATGCCTCACTAGATAAAATTGGGGCTACTAGATTGGCAATGGCCGGTCAGGACGGCATTGCACTTGCTGTGCGACCTTCGCATACCGCCAATGACGGCGATACGGTGTTTGGGCTTGCGACTGGTACTCATACAGATTGTGTGGAAGGCGACGTTCTTCACTCTGCAGCTTTGAAGGCCGTATCTGGAGCGATTCTAAATGCAATTGAATCGGCAAATAGTCTGGGCGGTATTCTTTCGGCAGCCGACGCTCGAGCTAGTTTCTCATGAATCTTTATTCCATGTTAGACAAGAAAACACCTATTGCAGTTCTAGCTTCAGGAAGACTTGGCTCTAGTCTTGCAATTGCACTTGAGAAATCTGCATATAACGTGGTAGCTGTCACATCACGTCGAATTGAGCATAGAAAATGGCTTAAGGAACGCCTGCCTAATTCGATAATTACTGACAATTTTCAAACAGCATCTAACTTGGCGGACGTAGTGTTCATTACAGGTCCAGATGCTGCGATTCAGGATATCTGCAATGCAGTAAATTGGATGCCTTACCAGGCTGTAGTTCATTGTGCAGGAGCTTTACCAGTTTCGGCTCTTAATCATGCAGCATCATGCGGCGCCGCGGTTGCGGGTTTTCATCCACTACAGACCTTTCCGACTAGAGAGTCATTTGGTCAACTTGATGGCGTTTCATTTGCAACTGAGGCTGAAAATGATCAACTCTATGAATGGTTGGCAGAGCTTGCAACCGATTTAGGAGGATCAGAGTTTAAGATCAAGACCTCTGAAAGAGCGGCCTATCATGCCTCTGCAGTTATGGCTTGCGGGATGACTGCCGGATGGATCGGTGTAGCGGCCGAAATGTGGGCTAAGTTAGGTATCGATCGTGAAGAGGCATTAGCGAGGCTGATACCGTTGATCCGTGCGACAGTCGATGCGATCGATCGACTTGGCCTTCCATCAGCAATGACTGGACCATTTGTACGCGGTGATCTTGATACTATTACGATGCAATTTCAAGCGACGCAGGAAAAATCTGTTGACATTGGAAAGGCTTACGGTGCTCTAGCAATCGCTTTTTTGCATATAGCCGAAGAACAGGGTGCTCTTTCAGACTCATCTGCAGAAGCTATTCGTGCGTTACTTTTGGATTAAAATCAAACCTAATATGTTCACAAGATTCAAAAAATCAGCCATAATGAATGGAGATTAGTGAACTAAGGTCTGGCGGCTAGCAGGTTGCAGTCGACCGGGGCGGAGGTACACAATGGCAGTACGACGAATCACCACATATAAGATTCAGCAGATGAAGCGCCGCGGCGAGCCGATCCCAATGGTGACGGCATACGACTACACAGCGGCTCGAATTGTGGACGCAGCAGGTATACCTATGATTCTTGTCGGTGACAGTATGGGGCATGTTGCCTTAGGGCATGACTCGACAGTCCCTGTCACTGTTGACGATATAGTTAGTGCCTCAGCTGCGGTTGTAAGAGGTACCACTAGACCCCTTATTGTGGCTGATATGCCTTTTCTTAGTTATCAGATTGATGCTGAAACAGCTTTGCGAAACGCAGCACGTTTAATTCAACAAGGTGGGGCTCAGGCTGTCAAACTAGAGGGTGGGAAGCCCGTTGCACCGATAGTCCAAAGGTTAGCTGAGGCTGGTTTAGCTGTAATGGGGCACGTTGGTCTAACACCCCAATATGTCAACCAACTTGGCGGATATCGTGTGCAAGGGAAAACTCATGCGTCGGCAAACAAAGTTTTAGAAGATGCAGTGGCATTACAAGAAGCTGGAGCGTTTGCGGTAGTCTTGGAGCTTATTCCAGTAGAATTAGCAAAGGAAATTACGGAAACACTCCAAATTCCAACTATAGGTATTGGGGCTGGTGTTTATTGTGATGGTCAGGTTCAGGTGTTTCATGACATGTTGGGTCTTGACCCCGATTTCCGTCCTCGACATTCTGGTAATTACGCTGAACTAGCTCCGATCATTAGAGATGCTCTAATGCGTTACAGCGACGATGTCAGAGCTCGCGTATTTCCGACGGAATCTCAGTCGTTTTATTCTGACGAAACCCGCGTTCGCCAGCAAACGAATCCACATGAATAGCTAACGAGCATAAACCAATCTTTGTGACCAGGATTGTTTGTTCCGTTAATTGGATTGCGCACCATAGTAACGTTACTAACCTACTCACCTTACTGGAAACTTTTCTTATGCAAGTTGTACGAACAGTAAAAGAGATGACGAAATTACGATCTGAAATTTCGGGTCCAGTTGGTCTGGTTGCAACTTTAGGCGGTATACATGTAGGGCACACCACCCATATCGATGTGATTCGCCCTCAGTGTGAGACGTTGGTTGGCTCCCTTTTCCTGAATCCTACACAGTTTGGACAGGGTGAAGATTTATCGGAGTATCCAGCTGAAGAAAAAGCCGATCTAAATGAGTTTGATAAACATGGTGCAGATATAGTTTTCGTACCTACTGTAGATGAAATATATCCTAAAGATGGATCAGTTAGATTGATCGATCCTGGTCCCATTGCTAGAGAACTTGAGGGGATCTATCGTCCCGGTCATTTTGATGGAGTCGCAACAGTCGTTGCACGGTTGTTTTCTATAATTAGACCACACAAGGCAACATTCGGAGAAAAGGATGCACAGCAACTTGGCGTCATCAAGCATGTCGTGAAATCGTGTGGCTTCGAAATTGATCTAATCCCGATCCCAACTGTTCGTGAGCAGGATGGCCTTGCAGTAAGTAGTCGTAATAAATATCTTTCCTCAGAAGAGCGTACCGCAGCGACTATTGTTTATCGTTCGCTCTTAGCTGCAAGCGAACTTTTCAACCAGGGCGAACGTTCTGGTGATGTTCTTAAGCAGGCTATGGAATCAGTTTTGGTCGATGAACCTTTGGCTAATATTGAGTATGTGTCCATCAGCCATATACATTCGTTTGTGGAATTGCGGCGAGTAAATAATGTTGCGAGGGCCTTGGTCTCCGTCAAGATAGGAACGGCGAGATTAATAGACAACATGATCCTTGCATAAAATTTGTTCAATAAATTCGCTGATCACCGTAAAAAATCTGGGCTATACATCTATTTGCATTGCTTCAGAGATTTCGCCCAGTGAATATGTTCGTATGTATGGATTTGCTCCAGACCAAATATAGTTGAAATGCTGTCGCATGATCGATGCGTAGGTGCTTTGGGTTTTGAACTGGAACATCGGCACTAGACCATCTATCGAACTACCGTCTACCGCTACTTCTGGTCTTCCAAAGTGGTATGTTTCTATGTATGTAATGTGTTTAGTCATGACCAAATATACAGACGGCCAGTGATCAACAAATCTCACATCAAGTCCAAACTGTGCACAGGCTGCTGCATCCTTTTTCATTGCGGCAATTACGTTTAAACTGCGCCAACTATCGTTGTAAAGTGGACTGGATTTAAATCGGTCGGCATTTTGGAACTGAGACCCATCTTCTAAGATCGCACGCGCTCGAGCAAACTCACTGACTGGATTGACTAGAATTGCTCGTAATTGGACCGGTTTATCTTCCAGCGCCATCTTTTGCAAAATCGGGGTGTGTCCCCTGTCGCCAAAGAATTCTCGCAGCCCAATACCTTGCAAAAGGATTTCACCTTTGGCGCTATCTAATGATTGTGCAATTAGTCCTATCGTCTTCGGATCAGAACTACGTGGTCCTAACACTCCTAGAAGCCCTTGGCTCACTGCTCCATTCAAAAGATTAGTGAATCGTTGCAAATGTTCGGATTCACCTTCAGTTATAGATTCAAGAGGGTGAATTGATTTTTTTATAGGCTGATATTGAATGGGAGCTGATATTCGGTCGCTGTCGGCTGATATATGGGATGCTTTTGGTCGAATTATGGATTGAATTGATTCTGAGGTTATGATCCAAGATTTACCAATTCGGCTTGCAGGTATGTGCCCTAATTTGAGCCACTTATATACAGTCTTTTCGCTAACGTTCAAGCGGACAGCTACGTCGCGAACACTAAGATTCATAATGTGTACTTTTATTCTTGTTTAAGGTATTAAGTTCCCTGTTGTTCCTAACCAGTGTAATGAAACTGAACAAGTCGCTCAAATGCTTATAGGGAGTCTTCAACAAAAAGAGCTGCTGTTATGTAGATCCAGCAGCTCGATATTTGTAATCAAGTTATTATCAGCTTACCAGCCGGCTGCGGCACCGTCCTTGCGAGGCTCTGAACCAGCAGTGAGCACCCCAGTTTCAGGATCTCTAGAAATTACTTGTCCTCCACCAAAATTAGTACGTTCATATCCAGATACAATTTGAACAGTGTGCCCGCGTTTCTCAAGGTTTTTTACGACTTCAGTTGAAATATCTTCTTCAACAAGCACATTCTGGGTATCCTCTACATCAATCTTGAACCTAGGGGCGTCTAGTGCTTGTTGCGAATCCATTCCGAAATCGATCATGTTTGATGCAACTTGGAGATGCCCCTGCGGTTGCATGAACCCCCCCATCACTCCGAAACTAAGCCACATTTCATCATCTTTGGTTGCCATAGCTGGGATGATTGTCTGGAATGGACGTTTGTTGCCTTCAAGGAAGTTAGGGTGATTTGGGTCAAATGAAAATAGCGATCCTCGATTTTGCAAAGCCATACCCAGTGTTGGTACTACTAGTCCTGTTCCAAATCCTGCGAACAAGCTGTTGATAAGCGAGCAACCCGTTCCCTCTCCATCTACTGCAGTTAGATAGACCGTGTCAGCGCCACCCATGGGATTTCCATAAGACACATTTGGATCAGCATGCATACCGGAAATGCCTTCACGTCTTTGATTCGCATAGTCCTTGTTTAGAAGTGGGCCGATCGGCACTTCCGCAACTCTAGGATCTGCAACGTACTGCAATGCATCAGCATACCCGCGCCTCATCGATTCGATTAGATAATGATATCTATCACTGGATTGTGCACCCATTGACCTGATGTCAAATCCTTCCGCTAGGTTTAAAGCAATTAGCGCTGCAATGCCCTGACCATTTGGTGGGCATTCCCAGATGTCTACACCACGATAATTTGTGCATATGGCCTCGTCCCAGTCTGAATGATGTCCAGCAAGGTCTTCTTCTGTGAGCCATCCACCTTCAGATTGAACAAATTCAGCGGTTTTTTTTGCAATTTCTCCTTTGTAAAAGGCTTCGCTGCCGCCTTCAGCAATCATTTGAAGGGTGTGCCCAAGTTCGGGAAGTTGTACAACCTCACCATATTTAGGTGCGCCATTAGCTCCAGATCCAGGAAGAAGTTCTCTGCCTGATGGTCGGTGATTCAATTTTTCTATGGTCGCGTCCGAACCCCAGTTGTGTGCGATAACCTCAGAAACTGCATATCCGCACAAAGCGTAATTGATTGCTGGCTGTAGAACTTCTTTAAGCGTCATACGACCATATCGATTAAGAGCGGTTTCCCACCCATGTACTGTTCCAGGCACACTGACGGCAAATTGGCTTCCGTCAAGATTATTTGGGATGGAATTGAATCCCGCCTTACGGACGTCGTCAATATTAGCGCCGCCTGCTTGTCGCCCTGATCCGTTAAGCGACGCGACTTTACGCTCGTTTTTATCCCATATGAGTGCAAACATGTCTCCGCCAATTCCAGTAGACATAGGTTCAACAACATTTAGTACGGCTGCAGTAGCTACTGCAGCATCGACGGCAGTCCCGCCGTCTTTTAGTATTTGGAGTCCGGCTTGAGCGGCTAGTGGCTGGCTAGTGGCGACTGCTCCTCTTTGCGCAACTACGGCAGATCTTCGTGACTTAAAGTAACTCATCTAAGGGGCTCCAAAACGGATATCGATTCACACTTATGCTGTAAGTCGGGTCATAGTAGCACTGTGAAACATAAAGTAATTAAATAACTTACTATCACGGAGCAATTTCAGATATGAAAAAACGACCAAAAGTAGGTCTCGCTTGCACAAAACAAGTGAGAGATCGGTACATCGCGAACACTGATCTGTATAGGTTGAAAGAATTCGCTGATTTCGAGTGGAGAGAATTTAACGAAGAAACCAGTTGGGATCAAAGCCCTGAATCTAGTCCAGAAGTGTTAGAAGAATTTATCAGATTTGTTTCCGAACTGGATGCGGTAATCGTATGCCATGGTTCTCCTAAAGTTAACGAACATACAATAAAAAAAACCATCAAACTAGGATTGATCGGAGAGTTAGAGGGCGATCGCTTCGCTCAAAGAATCGACGTTGATGCTGCAAATAATCATGGGGTTAGGGTTGTAGATACGACACATGGATCGTCATATCCAGTCTCGGAGTGGGCTTTAGGAATGATGCTGGTTGGACTACGAAACGCCGGTGCCCATTATCGTCGTTTAATCACCAACGAAAAATGGGGCACTTTCGAACAACGTGAAACCGAGCCAGATTTTTTGAAAAATGAAGAGTTGACCGGCAAGACTGTAGGATTAATTGGCGCCGGATATATAGGGCGACGTCTAATTGAACTGCTTAGACCTTTTAAAGTCCGCTTACTGGTACACGATCCTTATGTGCCTTCTGAACTTGCTAGTTCTTTAGGCTTCACGTTGACATCATTGAATGCAGTGATGTCTCAGCCCGATGTAATAGCTTGCTTAGCTCCTTTGACTCCAAGCACACGTAGGATGATTGGACCAGAGCAAATCACTATGATTCGTAAAGGTGCTGTGTTTGTAAATGTTTCTAGAGGGGCAATTGTCGACTCAGATGCTTTAGTTCGTCGACTTGAAACAGGAGATATTACGGCATGTCTTGATGTTTTTGAGCCTGAACCAATTCCGGTTGGGTCAAAAATCAGGAACTTGACGAATGTCTTCCTGTCTCCTCATATCGCTGGAACAACTGAAAGATCAAGAACGAGATTTTTTGAGGAGATGGTAAGTGAACTAGAGAGGCATTTTTCGGGTCACCAAACCTTGCATAATCTAACAAATTTAGTGTTGTCTAACCGTCGAGGAGAATAATTTTTCGTAAAAAAACCGTGTAAAACAACACGTATTCGGCTAATCCAGAGTAAAGAAATACAAGCCAGCTCGACACTTATACGTGTAAAAGGCCTTTTATTTCATTTGCAATTTTACCGTGTAACGTTACCGTGTAAATGATCAGCGTGACCTAGGATTCAAGATGTCGTTTAAGGCGTCACCGACTATGTTCCAGCAGAAAATTAACAGCCACACAACGATAATCGGAGCGAGTAATTGTTCCGGGTGATCACGAAGTACTGACACGCTCGCTCCACCACGTGCTGTGACATCACCAATCATTACACCAAGACTCGGCCGTGGTGGCTGAACCCCCAAACCGAAAAAGCTTAGAATTACCTCTGAAAGAGCGATCGATCCAATTCCAAAGCTTACCGAAACAATAACCGGACTGACGACATTCGGCAGGATGTGGCGAAACAAAATTCTCGGAGTTGAAGTCCCCATAGCGCGAGCTGCTTCTACGTATTCCGCTTCTCTCAAAACCAGTACTTGACCGCGCACCAGTCGCATCATCCCAAACCAGCTCAATGGCAATAAAGCCACACCGATTACAAGATAGTCCACTATGCCTGAACTAACTAAGCCGGTTATTCCATATGAATCTTCGATATCGCGTGCAAACTCAACAATACGAGGTCGTAGAGTGGCCGCAAGAAGAATGATTAAAAGAATATCTGGGAAAACGGATATTACTTCTCCTATCCTCATAATTACGGCGTCTAACCAACCTCTAAAATAACCAGCGACTAAACCAATACTGACTCCTAGTAATAGACTTCCAGTGATGAATGATGTCACGGTAATGATCACAGTTGTCTGTATACCCCAGATAACTCGTGTGTACAGGTCACGCCCTGCACGATCAGTCCCAAACCAGTGTTCTGTGCTTGGTCCTTGCTGAGTGTTACGGAGATCCGTCTCGCGATAATCGTGAGTCTGTATCAATGGAGCCAAAATTCCAAGAATGTAAATTAAGGCAATAATGATTAGGCTTGAGAACGCTAAACGACGTTTACGAAATTGAGACCATACTCTTATCCAGAATCCGTTATATCTCGGATGGTCTACTCTGGGTGGCTTTATGTCGGTAGAGAAAGTCACTTTTTTTACTGCAGTCTTATTCGTGGATCGACAATGGTATAAGCAATGTCTATAACAAGATTTGCTAACACGAGCATTACAGCGCCCATCAGTACAAAAGCAGTCAAAACCGGAAAATCTCTCTGAAAAATAGCGTCAAGCGAAAGCCGACCGGCACCAGGAATACCATAAATAAGTTCAACTATTAGAGAACCACCAAACATACCCGCTAACGTGAATCCCATAATGGTAAGAATGGGTAATAGCGCATTTCGTGCTACATGTCGATAATTGACGACAAAGTTAGACATGCCCTTGGCGCGTGCTGTGCGCACGTACTCCTGTCCGATCACCTCAAGAGTACTGGCTCGCATATGCCGAACAAAAACAGCAGCACCTGGAATACCAATAGTCAGTGCGGGAAGAATTATCTGAAGTGAAAAGAATCCACCCCACCCTGCAGCTGGAACCCAGTGAAGTTTGACAGCAAAGAACAAAATCAAGAACGGCGCAGTAAAGAAAACCGGCATTGCATAGAGTATTAGCATTGTGATTACGATGGTGGGATCTTTCGCAGTTCCTTGTTTTTTTGCAGCATAGAAGCCGAGTGGCAAGCCCACTGTAATCGCAACTATCAAAGCGGCAATATTCAATTGCAAAGACACCCACAGTCGAGGTGCAATGATCTCCAGTACCGGTTTCCCCTGGTATTGATAACTATCACCGAGATCGCCGCGAAGTGCATCTGATATGTACTGCAAATATCGGACTGGAATCGGACGGTCGAGCCCTAGACGTTCACGTTCTCGTTCGATTCTTTCAGGAGTTGCTCTGTTTCCCAGTCGGAGTTCAGCGGGATCTCCTGGCGCGAAGGTCCCCATAAGGAACACAAAAAAAGCCGCTAGTGCTAACAACACAGGGGTCCACAACAATCTGCGAATGATGTAAACCAGCATCTACGTTGAATGACCTCCGCCAGTTTTCGCCACCTGTCTAAGTGACGATCTTTTGTCTAAATCACGACGATATACATACCCGATGTTTTAGTAGAGCAATATTGCATCAAATGTTGTTAAAAACTACTTATCTAGCCAAACATCCTTGAACTTCGAAACTGTAAGTGAAGAGAAAATGTAATCTTTAACCCATGGTTTTACGAGTGCCTTAGAATCGACTCCCCACCAAAGTGGCAGCCATGCAGCATCCGAAACAACGATCTGTTCAGCATCGTTATAGTACTGAACGCGTTTTGTTGCATCCTGTTCTGTTTGAGCGGATATTACAAAATCATCTACTTCATTATTGTTGTATCCACCGTAGTTAATTGCGCTGGTTGATCGGAAAAGTACATCTATAAAAGTTTGTGGATCGGGATAATCGGCCTGCCATGATAAACCGCTCCAAGCCTGAAGCCGCCCGCGATGTAGATCTTGGATATAGGTAGCCCATTCAACTTGTTGAATCTCAATCTCTATTCCTAGATTTTGTCGCCACATGTCAGCTACTACTTCTGTTGTCAGGCCCGGTGAGCCCCCGGTACCTGGAACAGTCAAAACGATTCTCGGACGTTCAGC
>MDTE01168121.1_pt1 | contig 15967 bp, 16 predicted proteins | sample 811231 | NCBI WGS metagenome assembly MDTE01 (sample SAMN05326651, study PRJNA326480) | marine metagenome | isolation source: seawater | place: Indian Ocean: Red Sea | collected 2010
AGTTTTTTTGTCATTAGTGATAGAATCTAATTAAATGAAATATAACATAAATAGAAGAGATTTTCTCGGTTTATTTGGATGTGGATGTTGCGGAATTATTCTTCCATCTTGTTCAACTGTACCTTTGACAGAACGTAAACAGCTTACAATTATACCTGAAAGCACAATGAATCGACAGGCTATGGCTGCTTATGAGCAATTTAAATCAAAAGCTAAATTAGTCACAAAAGGTAAAGAGTTAGAAAAAATAATTACTATTGGAAGAAAAATAGAAAAATCAGTTTCAACTTTTTTTCTTAAAAAAGATGGATTAGATCCAACTACAAATTTTGGCTGGGATTATATCTTAGTCGATAATGATAAAATTAAAAATGCCTGGTGCATGCCAGGTGGTAAAATAGCAGTTTACACTGGAATGCTGAAAGTTACACAAAATGATAATGCATTAGCCGTCGTAATGGGACATGAAATAGCTCATGCTGTCGCTAAACATTCTATAGAGAGACAAAGTCAAGCAATGACAATACAAATTGGAACACAAATAGCAGATGTATTCCTTGGGGGGGCAATAAATAAAACACGTAACACAGTAGGAAGAGCAAGTGGTCTTGATATATTTCAACTTGGCATAATGAATCCTTTTGGCAGAAAACAAGAAACAGAGGCAGATTATTTGGGTTTAATTTTTGCCTCACTATCAGGCTACGATATACGAGAGTCTGTTAAACTTTGGCAAAGAATGGCAGAGGCTAATAAAGGAAAAGAACCGCCTCAATTTTTAAGCACCCATCCATCAAGTAAGAATAGAATTTCAAATTTAAAGAAATGGATAAATGAAGTTATAGTTGAATACCCACCAATAGTGTAAATATTAGTGGTGAGCCCTGATGGACTCGAACCATCGACACCCTCCTTAAAAGGGAGGTGCTCTACCAACTGAGCTAAGGGCCCTAGAAAAAACGTTTTACATTTAATATTGAGTAATATCAAACAAATTTTATCTTTAATAAAGATTGATATATTTTTGATAAAATTTATCAAAAGTTCCAAACTCGATATTTTCCCTTATTTTGCTCATGAACTGTTGATAAAAATAAACGTTATGCAAAGATATTATCATTGAAGCTAATAATTCATTGGTTTTAATTAGGTGATTTAAATAACTTTTAGAGTAACTTTTTAAATTACGTATTTCATTGTTTTTATCTAAAGGTGATTTGTCAAATTGATATTTTGAGTTTTTAAGATTAATTTTTCCTTCCCAGGTAAATGCTAATCCTGTCCTACCTGAGCGTGTTGGAATGACGCAGTCAAACATATCTATTCCTCTTTTAACAGCACCTAGAATATCCGATGGTGTACCAACTCCCATTAAGTATCTTGGTTTGTTGCGAGGCATTAATTTTACAATATTGTCTAAAACATCAAACATTTGGTTTTGAGTTTCGCCTACTGCTAGTCCACCAACTGCATATCCATTGAAGTCAATGTCTATCAAATTTTTTAAACTTTTTTCTCTTAGATCTCTAAATAAACCACCTTGAATTATTCCGAATAAAGCTTTGTCTTCATTATTACCGAATTCAATTTTAGATCTTTTTGCCCAATCATTAGAAGTATTTATAGCACTTAAAATTTTCTTTTTGTCTGATGTCAAGGTAGGACATTCATCTAATACCATTAGAATATCTGAATTAATAGCTTTTTGAATTTGAATACTCTTCTCAGGACTTAAAATAAATTTTTTTCCATCAACGTGTGATGAAAAAATTGCACCTATATCTTTATCTATTTTATTAAGCTTAGAAAGAGACATTATTTGAAATCCACCTGAGTCGGTGAGAATAGGCTTCTTCCAATTCATAAAGTTATGTAGCCCACTGAAATTTTGTAATACTTCAATTCCGGGCCTTATCATTAGATGATAAGTGTTTCCCAAAATTATTTGGGTTCCAGTTTTTTCTATATCTTCAACAAATAACCCTTTGACAGTGCCTTGTGTGCCGACTGGCATGAAAGCTGGAGTATCTATTAATCCTCTTTTAGTAGTAATTCTTCCAAGTCTTGCCCCTTCATTTTGAGTTATAAGCTCAAAAGAGAATTTATTCCTATTCATTAACGTTATTTTTTTAAACTAAGACTTATTATTTTATCTGGTTTGTCCACAGAACCGTTTGGTCCTTCTCCCTTTTTGATCATATCTACAAACTCCATTCCTTTAACTACTTTTCCAAATACAGAATACTGTCTGTCTAAATGCGGAGCTGGTGCAAAACAAATAAAAAATTGACTGTTTCCACTGTTAGGATCTGCAGATCTGGCCATCGATAAAGTTCCTCTTTCATGAGCGATATCACTAAACTCAGCTTTCAAATTTGGAAAATTTGAGCCACCTGTTCCTGCTAATGATAAATTAAAATCTGAGTTAGATGAATTACCAAATTTTACATCACCTGTTTGTGCCATGAAGCCATCTATCACTCTATGAAAAACTACATTATCATACATTCCCTCAGTAGCTAGAGTCTTAAATCTCTCAACATGGTTTGGGGCTATGTTGGGAAATAATTCAATTTCAACATTTCCATCTTTTAATTTTAAGATCATAGTATTTTCCTGTGTGAAACTATTATTATTAATTAAAGAAAAAAGCAAAATAATTAAAAAAAATATTTTTTTCATTAAAGTTTGCTTTTTAAAGCTGTTATTGCTGATTTAGTTAAAAACTTGCTTATATTACCATTCAACTTGGCTATTTCTTTCACAAATTTAGATGAGATTATTTGATTTTCAACATCTGACATTAAGAAAATCGTTTCAATTCCATCATCTAATTTTTTATTCATACCGGCTAATTGAAACTCGTATTCGAAATCTGAAACAGCTCTGAGACCTCTAATAATTAGATTTGCCTTATATTTTTTACAAAGATCTATCGTAAGATTGTCAAAAGACGTAACAATTATTTTTTTTTTATTTAATTTTAAGTCTTTAAATAAAGAGTTTTTTATAATTGAAATTCTTTCTTCTATAGAAAAAAAATATTCCTTTTCGATATTGTCAGTGGTAGCAACAACTATTCGATCAACAATCTTTAAAGATTTTTTTATTACATCAATATGACCGTATGTAATCGGGTCAAAAGTTCCAGGATAAATTGCTGTTCTCATTTATTGAATATTATTGTCTATTTTAATTACTGAAACAACTTTTTCTGTACCTGACAATTTTTTGATTCTTACTCCCTGGGTGTTTCTTCCAGCCACTCTTATTTCTTTTACTGCGCATCTCATTATACTTCCTTTGTCAGTAGATAAAATTATCTCATCACTTTCTTCTACTATAAGTGTTGAAGCTACATTACCATTTCTTTCAGAATTCACTATGCTAATTATTCCTTTGCCACCTCTATTAGTGACTCTATAGTCCATATAAGAAGATCTTTTTCCATAGCCATTTTCAGTTACTGACAAAACAAATTTATTAAGACCATTTTTAATTTTTTTGTCAGATTTAATAGTTTTTTCATCAAATTTTGGATTGTCTAAAACAGATAAAGAAATAACCTTGTCATCATTGCTTAATTGTATACCCCTAATTCCTTTTGACGATCTTCCTTTAAAAAGTCTCAGTTTTTTTGACATAAATCTAATACATTTACCTTTAAGAGTACTGAGCATTATATCTTGATCATCTCTACAAATCTTTACCCCGACAATCTTATCATTTTCTCCAAGTTTCATGGCAATTTTTCCGTTTGCATTTATATTAGAAAAATCTTCTAGTGAATTTTTTCTTACATTGCCATTCGCAGTTACAAAAATAACCATTAATTTTTTCCACTCATTCTCATCTTCGGGCAGAGGCATAATAGAACTTATTTGGTGGTGACTTTTCAATGGTAATAAATTAAATATAGATTTACCTTTAGAACTCGCCGTGCCTTCTGGAATTTTATAAGCTTTAATTTTGTAAGCAAGTCCTTGCGTTGAAAAAAACAAAACAGGAGTATGTGTGTTTGCCGTAAAAATTTGAATCACAAAGTCTTCATCTCGGGTAACTATGCCTGTTTTTCCTTTACCCCCTCTTTTTTGTGGTTTTAGAGTAGTTAACGCACTTCTTTTAATATAGCCTTGCTTAGTTATGTTTATAACAACCGATTCTTTCTGTATTGTTTCTTCAATATTATAATTTAATACAGCATCTATAATTTGTGTCCTTCTATCAACGCCGTACTTAAGTTTAATTCCCTCAAGTTCATTGATCATAAGTTTATTAAGTTCTTTTTTTGATCCAAGTATTTTTTTAAAATCAGTTATTAATTCAGATAATTTTTTTAATTCAATTTCTATTTCGTTGATTCCATAAGCTGTAAGCTTTTGAAGTCTTAATTCTAAAATTGAGTCTACTTGTTTCTCAGATAATTGGTAATTAGAAACATTTGATTTATTTTCGATTAGTTTAACTAATTTTATACTTTTTTTAATTTTCCATTTTTTTGACAAAAGATTTTTTTTTGCTGAAGCTGTATCTTTTGAATTTTTAATTATTTTAATAACGCTATCAATATTTTCAACAGCGGTTGCAAGACCTATAAGCACATGAGCTCTCTCTTCTGCTTTTTTAAGATCATATTTAATTCTTTTTGTTGTTGTTTCCTCTCTAAACTTTACAAATTCAGATATAAATTCTTTTAAATTTAAAATTTTTGGCTTGTTATCAACTATAGCAAGTGTATTAAACCCAAATGAACTCTCTACATTCGTGAGTTTATAGAGTTGTCTTTTAATTGTTTCAGGTTCAACTGCTCTTCTTAATTCTAAAACTACTCTTATTCCTTCTCTGTTTGACTCGTCTCTTATGTCTCTAATACCTTCAATTTTTTTATCTCTAGCTAATTGTGCAATTTTCTCATTTAAAATTGATTTGTTTATTTGATAAGGAATAGACTTAATAATAAGTAGATTTCTTCCATTTTTTTTTTCTTCAACCTCAATTAAACCTCTTATTTTAAAAGAGCCCCTTCCCTTATTGTATCCTTGTTTAATTACATCTCTCCCAATAATTAAACCGCCAGTTGGAAAATCTGGTCCTGGAATGTGTTTCATTAATTGGCCTATAGTTATTTCTTTGTTGTTAATATAAGCAATAGTACCGTTAATTATTTCTTTAAGATTATGAGGCGGTATACTAGTTGCCATACCTACTGCTATACCTCCCGCACCGTTTACTAAAAGATTAGGATATTGAGACGGTAAAACGGTTGGTTCTTTTTCTGTTTCATCGTAATTATTTCTGTAATTAACTGTTTCCTTTTCCAAATCCTCAGTTAAATGCTGTGCAATCTTGACTAGTTTTGTCTCAGTGTATCTCATCGCTGCTGGAGGATCGCCGTCAATAGATCCAAAATTTCCTTGACCCTCAATTAAAGGTAAACTCATTGAAAAATCTTGGACAAGTCTAACCAAAGCCTCGTATACTGCTTGGTCGCCATGAGGGTGGTATTTACCTATTACATCACCTACTATTCTGGCAGATTTTCTGAAGGGCTTAGACCAATCATAACCTGCTTTGTACATTGCAAAAATAATTCTTCTATGAACAGGTTTTAAGCCATCTCTTACATCAGGCAATGCTCTACTTACGATTACGCTCATAGCGTATGATAAATAAGATGAGCTCATTTCATCTTGAACAAAAATAGGTTTAAAAGAATTTTCTTTTTGAATTATTTGTTTTTCCATAAAATTTAGAATGGAATTTTATCGTCTAAATCACTTTGATCTTGATTAAGATTCTCTTCAGGTAAGTTGCTTTTGTTTTCAGTGACTAAGTTTGAATTATCATCTTTTTTTTTGCCATCTAACATGGTTAAGCTTGAATTGTACCCTTGTAAAACTATTTCAGTTGAATACTTGTCTTGGCCAGTTGACTCATCCTTCCATTTACGAGTTGAAAGCTGACCTTCAACATAAACATTTGCACCTTTTTTTAAATACTGTTGAACTACATTTATTAGTCCTTCGTTAAAAATGACAACTCTGTGCCATTCTGTTTTTTCTTTCCTTTCACCTGAAGATTTGTCTTTCCATGACTGACTAGTCGCGACGCTGAGCCTTGCGACGTTTTTACCATTAACCATTTGTTTTATTTCAGGATCTGCGCCAAGTCTTCCTATTAATAATACTTTATTTAAGCTTCCAGCCATATTATTTAAAGTTAATAAGTGATTTATAATTAAATTCTTACTATATTTATATCATAATTAGATAATAATTATAAGATCATTATTTTTTAGAAGGCAAAAATATGTTGAAAAAAATCGTTATAAAAGGGGCAAAAGAACATAACCTTAAAAATATTTCTTTGGAAATTCCTAAAGAAAAATTTGTGGTCATAACAGGACTATCAGGGTCAGGAAAATCATCTCTAGCGTTTGATACTATTTATGCTGAAGGTCAAAGAAGATATGTAGAAAGCCTTTCAGCTTATGCTAGACAGTTTTTAGATAAAATGAAAAAGCCTAAAGTTGATTTAATCGAGGGTTTAAGTCCTGCAATTTCAATTGAGCAAAAAAACACCTCAAAAAACCCAAGGTCTACGGTCGCCACTGTAACGGAGATATATGATTACATGCGGGTATTGTTTGCTAGGGTCGGAGTTCCCTACTCGCCATTTACTGGAAAACCAATAGTTTCACAGTCAGTATCGGATATGGTTGAGAAAATAAAAACTTTACCAAAAAATAACACTATCTATATTCTTGCTCCAATAGTTAGAGGAAGAAAAGGTGAATATAAAAAAGAAATTTTGAATTACAAAAAAAGAGGTTTCCAAAAAATAAAAGTTGATGGAGAGTATTATGAAATTTCTAATTTTCCTAATTTAAATAAAAAAACAAAACACGATATATCAATAATCGTTGATAGAATGGTGATAAATTCAAACATTGGTAATAGACTTGCTGACAGTGTAGAGACAGCAGTTAACTTATCAAACGGCTTACTTGTGGTAGAATATGAAAATGAAACTATCCCAAAAAAATTCAGAAAAAGAGAATCGGTTCTTTTTTCTTCGAAGTTTTCTTGTCCTGAAAGTGGTTTTACTATCGAAGAAATAGAGCCAAGATTATTTTCATTTAACTCACCCTACGGAGCTTGTGAAGAATGTGAAGGCATTGGAAACAATTTAAATGTTGACCCTAATTTAGTTATATCTGACAATAAAAAAAGTTTGCAAGATGGTGCTATTGAGCCTTGGTCTAAATCAACAACGTTATACTATGCTCAAACTTTATCATCATTGGCGAAACATTATAAATTTTCTTTAGAAACACCTTGGAAAAAGCTTCCAAAAAAAATTCAAGACATAATACTTTATGGATCTGATGATGATGAAATAAAATTTATTTATGATGATGGTTATGAAAAGTATACAACCAAAAAAACATTTGAAGGTGTAATAAACAATCTTGAAAGAAGATTTTTAGAGACTGAAAGTGAGTGGAAAAGAGAAGAGATTTCCCAATATCAAAGTGAATCTGATTGTGAAAAATGTAAAGGCCAGAGACTTAAAGATGAAGCTTTATGTGTAAAAATAGATAATTTAAATATTAGTCAAGTTACAAAAAAATCCATTGAAGATGCAAAAAAATGGTTTGACAGCTTAAGTAATTTTTTTAGTGAAAGAGAAAAAAAAATTTCTCAGCACATATTGAAAGAAATCAATGAAAGATTGAATTTTTTACTTAATGTTGGATTGAACTACCTAACCCTTTCAAGAGAATCGGGAACCTTATCGGGTGGAGAGGCACAAAGAATTAGGTTGGCCTCACAAATTGGATCAGGATTGACTGGTGTATTATATGTTCTTGATGAACCTTCTATAGGCTTACACCAAAGAGATAATGTAAAATTAATAAATGCTTTAAAAAAATTACGTGATCTTGGAAATACTGTTATCGTGGTTGAACATGACGTGGAAACAATAGAAAATGCTGATCATATTATAGATATTGGTCCAAAAGCTGGGACTAATGGAGGAGAGATAATTGCTGATGGTGAATTAAAAGAAATTATTAAAAATGAGAATAGTATAACTGGAAACTATCTATCTGGAAAAAAATTTATAAGTGTACCAAAAAAAAGAAGAACGGCAAAAAATGGGAGGTTTCTTGAGATTAACGGTGCTAGTGGTAATAATCTAAAAAATGTTAATTTAAAAATTCCATTTGGAACTTTTACTTGTGTAACAGGAGTTTCAGGAAGTGGGAAATCTACATTAATTTTACAAACTTTATACAACGCACTAAATTTAATGTTAAACAAAAATAAATCTAGAAAAGTTCCAAAAGCATTTAAAGGTTATAAAGGAATAGAATTGATAGATAAAGTAATTGATATTGATCAATCTCCAATTGGCAGGACTCCAAGGTCTAATCCGGCTACTTACACTGGTGCATTTGGTCCTATTAGAGACTGGTTTACAAATTTACCTGAGTCAAAAGCAAGAGGATATAAGGCTGGAAGATTTTCCTTTAACGTAAGAGGTGGTAGATGTGAAACCTGTGAAGGCGATGGAGTGATAACATACGAAATGCATTTTCTTCCAGATGTTTTTATACCTTGCGATGCTTGTAAAGGAACGAGATATAATAGAGAAACTCTTGAAATAAAATATAAGAATAAAAATATTGCTGAGGTCCTAGATATGACAGTAGATGAAGGATGTTTGTTTTTTGAAAATATTCAAACCATTAAATCTAAATTAATTACTCTTAAACATGTAGGTTTGGGATATATTAAGATAGGACAACAGGCAACAACTCTTTCTGGTGGTGAAGCACAAAGAATAAAATTAGCAAAAGAGCTTTCAAAAAGATCCACTGGTAGAACTTTGTATATTCTCGACGAACCGACTACTGGTTTGCATTCCGAAGATATAAAGAAGTTACTAGATATTTTACAAGCTTTTGTAGCCACTGGTAACACAGTTGTCGTTATAGAACACAATCTTGATGTAATTAAAACAGCTGATTGGATTGTAGATATGGGGCCTGAGGGTGGTACTGAGGGAGGAAAAATTATAGCTGAAGGCTCACCTGAAAAAATAAGCGAAATTCAGGGCAGTTATACTGGAAAATTTATAAAAGATATTATTAACACTAGAATGAAAAAAACAGCATAATAAGTTCAAAATATGTTATAGTATTTCTATGTTGAATATTTTTCAATCACTATCAAAAACAATACACCTCTCCTTAGTTTTAGCTATTTTACTTTTTATAGGATTATTTTTTGCAGGGGGTAATTGGGCATTTGATCAACTTTTTTGGAGCTGGTTATTTAGATATTTTCACGTTCTTGCTGGTATTATGTGGATTGGATTATTATGGTATTTAAATTTCGTTCAAATACCCAATATGCCAAAAATACCAGATGAGCAAAAACCCGCTATAGGAAAAGTTATAGCTCCCGCAGTTTTGTTTTGGTTTAGATGGGCAGCGTTTGCAACGATACTAACAGGTTTAATAGTTGCTTATTTAAATGGCTATGCTCATGAGGCTATGACACTAGGCATTGGTACTGGTGGCGGCAAATACACAGCAATAGGTATTGGTATGTGGCTTGGTTTAATCATGGCTTACAATGTTTGGTTTATTATATGGCCAAACCAAAAGAAAGCTTTGGGTATAGTCGAAGCTCAACCTGAAGAAAAAGCTAAATCTGCAAAAACTGCAATGATAACATCTAGAATTAATACTTTGTTGTCTCTTCCAATGTTGCTTTCAATGGTTATGGCGCAAAATCTTTATTAAGGAACAATTTTTTCTTCCTTTTTTTCTAAAGTTTTAGAGCTTACGTTTAGTAATCTCAAAACTGGTGAAGCCACAAAAATTGAAGAATAGGTTCCAATTAAAACACCTAAAATCATAGCAAAAGAAAATCCTCTTAAAATTTCTCCACCAAGAACAAAAATTGATCCAAGAGCCAAAAGTGTAGTAAGAGATGTTATAACTGTACGAGATAGAGTCTCATTAATTGATAAATTTGAAATTTCATTGATACTGATTTTCGTAAACTTTGATAAATTTTCTCTTATACGATCATAGATAACAACAGTATCATTCATAGAATATCCCACGATAGTTAAAACAGCCGCTACTATGGACAAATTTATTTCAAGAGATAAAATTGAAAAAATTCCTAAAGTAATTACCACATCGTGAAAAAGTGCAATTATTGATCCGAGACTAAATTGCCATTCAAATCTTATCCAAATATAAAATAACATTGCAAATAGCGATAAACTTATAGCTAAGATTCCTGCTTCTAAAAGCTCACCACTTACTTTTGGTCCAACTTTTTCAACTCTTCTAAAATTTATTTCACTTTGGAGATCTAGTGAAATATCTTTTTTGATTTGAGCAATAAGATCTTTATTATTTTCATTTGTTTTTTCAATTTTGATTAAATAATCTCCTTGTTTGCCAAATTCTTTGATGTTTACATCGCCTAAATTCATACTTCTAAATGAAGATCTTATGTCAGAAATGTCAATTGTGTTTTTATCAACTCTTAATTCGATGAGAGTGCCCCCTTTAAAATCTATTCCATAATTCAAACCCTTAAAAACGATAAAAATTATACTTAATAAAAAAATAATTACTGAAAAAATATTAGCCAATTTAAATGATTTAGTAAAATTTATATTTTCTTTGTTCATAAACTTATTTTCCTATCTATATTTTTTAAAACAATAAAAGAGGTAATATGTCTTGCTATAAAATAAGCAGAAAATAGAGTTGTTACAATTCCAATTCCCAAAGTAACAGCAAAACCTTTAACTGGACCAGATCCGAAAGCAAAAAGAATTATTGCGGCTATTAATGTGGTTATATTCGCATCTAAAACTGTAATTTTAGCTCTTTTATAACCCATATCAAAGGCGTGAATAATTGACTTCTCTGTTTTAAGCTCCTCTTTAATACGCTCAAATATTAAAACGTTAGCATCTACTGCCATACCAACGGTTAAAATTATTCCGGCTATACCGGGAAGAGTGAGTGTTGCCTCTAAAATTGTTAAAACACCAATCAACATCAACAAGTTAGATATTAAAGCTACATTAGCTACCACACCAAATAACTTGTATTTAAAAAGCATAAAAATAATTACAAGAAAAAAACCAACAATTAATGAAATTGATCCTGACTTTATAGAATCTTCACCTAGATCAGGGCCTACAGTTCTTTCCTCGACAATATTTAATGGAGTTGGCAAAGCTCCTGATCTCAATAATAATGCTAAGTCAGTTGCTTCTTGAAAAGAAAAATTTCCAGTAATATGACCACTACCTCCTGTAATAGGTTCTTGTATTGTTGGTGCGCTGATCATTTTTCCATCAAGAACTATTGCAATTCTTCTTCCAACATTTTCAATAGTCGATTTTCCAAATCTTTGAGATCCTAATCTGTCAAGAGTAAAAACCACAACGGGCTCATTTGATTGATTATTTAGTCGAGGTTGTGCATCAAGAAGATTTTCTCCACTAAAAATAATTCTTTTATTTACTTTCAAAATTTCTCCAATATTTGACTCGAGTTCATCAAAACCAAATTCATTATTTTCATCAGAGACTAGTCTAAAATTAAGTTGAGCTGTTTTACCTAAAAGTTTTTTTATTCGTTCAGGATCTTTGATGCCAGGTAATTCTACCAAAATTCTTTTGTCCCCTCTTTGTAGAATTGTTGGTTCCTTAGTTCCAATATCGTCAATACGCCTTCTAGCAATTTCAATTGACTGTTTCAAAGCAGAGTTATTTATAGTCAAAATTCCGTATTTTGAGAAAAAAATTTCAATAAAATTATTTTCGTATTTGTAATCTAATTCAAATGATTTGTATTTTTCGACATAAAAATTTAAATTATTATCTTCTTTTTGTTTAAACAAAAGGTCAAATTTTTTTAAATTTTCAGCATTTATTTTAAATAAAATTTTATTCTTTGATACAGAAAAGTTACTATAAGAAAGACCGTTTTCTTTGAGTAATTTTTTTAGTGGTATAACTTTGTTTTGAATTCTTTCAGCAATAAGTGGTTCTGTGTCAATTTCTAATAAAAGATACGAACCTCCCTGCAGGTCAAGGCCTAGATTAATTTTTTTATCAATAATTAAACTACTATCTTTTTGAAAATTTAAAAAAGAAAAAAAACTGATCAATAAAAAAAAACTATATATTAAAAAAACGGATATTTTTGAAAAATTTAACACGAAAAAAATCTATTTTTTTTCTTCTTTTTTAAGCAAGCTAGTTATTGTTGATTTAATTATTTGAACCTTAACATTTTCTGAAATAACAACTTCAACCCTATCATCTTCTAAAATTCTTTCCACTTTTCCTAAGATTCCTCCAGAGGTAATCACTTCATCGCCCCGCTTAAGAGATTGTACCATTGTTTTATGTTCTTTTACTCTTTTTTGTTGAGGTCTTATCAGAAAAAAATAAAAAATAACAAAAATTAGTATTAGTGGAATAAATTGAGCAAATTGACCGTTCATAATTATATGAATAAATATATTAAAAGACTTGTTTAAACAAGAAAATACTTAAATAATTAATTAAATTTTATCTAAATTTTTCATATATTTTTTTAAAACACTAGGTATTGAAATCGTTCCATCTTTTTTTTGATTATTTTCAACTATAGCAATTAACATTCTTCCAACAGCAAGGCCTGACCCGTTTAGAGTTCCAACAAATTCGGTTTTTTTAGTTGATTTATATTTTGCATTCATTCTTCTAGCTTGAAAGGTTCCACAAGAAGAGCAGCTTGATATCTCTCTATACTTGTTTTCAGAAGGTATCCATGCTTCGATATCATAAGTTTTTTCTGCACTAAAACCCATATCACCTGATGAAAGTAAAACAACTTGGTAAGGAATTTCCAGTTCTTTTAAAATATGCTCTGCACAACTTAGCATCCTGCTAAGTTCTTTTTCACAATTATCAGGTTTTACAATGCTTACTAATTCAACCTTGTAAAATTGATGCTGCCTCATCATACCTTTTGTGTCCTTTCCATAACTTCCTGCTTCTTTCCTAAAACATGGTGTTCCAGCAACAAACCGCAGTGGCAAGATTTTTTCATCAAGTACACTTTCTCTTACAAGATTCGTTAAAGCTACTTCGGCTGTTGGAATAATAAATTTTCTACCTTCATTATTTTCTAACTTCAATTCAAATTGATCATTTTCAAATTTAGGAAGCTGCCCTGTTCCGAACATTGTTTTTTGATTTACAATTAGTGGAGGAGAAATTTCGGTGTAATTAAATTTTTCAACATGGGTATCAATCATAAAATTTATTAACGCACGTTCTAAAAGAGCATATTTGTCTCTTAACACTACAAATCTTGAACCTGATAATTTAATTGATGTTTGAAAATCGATTTGGTTGTCTTTTTCTCCCAATTGAATATGTGATTTTAATGGAAAGTCAAATTTTTTAATTACTCCTTCTTTTTTTATAACCTTGTTTGATTTTTCATCTTTCCCCACAGGCACATCATCAAGTGCTAGATTAGGAATATTCGATACTATCAAATTAATTTTATTTTGAATTTCTTCTTGGTCTTTTGCTAGTATAGTAATCTTTTCTGACAAATCTTTTGATTTTTTAAAGTTCGATTCATTTTTTGCTTTAGATAATATTTTTTTTTCTTGTTCTAAAGACTCCTTTTTTTGGATTAATTCTCTATTTTTTTTGTCTAAACTTAATAGCGTTTCAAACTCAAGATTTATATTTCTTTGGCTAATTTTTTTTTTAAAACCTTCAATATCTTTTTTAATTTCTTTAAAATTAATCATTTTTTTTTTCAATTAGTTTAACTGTAAGTATGGATAATTCATATAAAATTAATAAAGGTAAAGCTAAACCTATTTGTGTTATAGGATCAGGAGGAGTCATAATAGCAGCTGCTGCGAAAATTATAACAATTACATACTTACGTCTTGTTTTTAAATAATTTGAGTTAACAACTCCTATTCTTGCTAAAAGACTTAAAACTACTGGAAGTTGAAAACTTATACCAAAGGCAAATATTAACCTCATAACTAATGATAAGTATTCATTTAGCTTTGCTTCAAGTTGAATTGGGATAGAATTATTGCTCGCTTCTGACTCAAATCCTATAAAAAAATTTATGGCTAAAGGCATTACAAAGTAATAAACCAAAAAACCTCCGAAAAGGAAAAGTATTGGGGTTGCTACGAGATAAGGTAATAGAGCGCTTTTTTCATTTTTATATAAACCTGGAGCAATAAATTTCCAAATTTGAGTCAAAAAGATTGGGCTTGTAATAAAAAAAGCAGCAAAAAAAGCAACTTTTAAATACGTTAAGAAAGCTTCGTGTAATGCGGTATAGATCAATCTCCTGTCAAGATTCTTTTCTAATATAATATTAGTGTAAGGAGCAACTAAAAAATTATAAATCTCAGCTGCAAAATAATAGCAAATTATAAAAGCAAAAAATAAAAAAATAAAAGTTTTTATTATCCTAGATCTTAATTCGGATAAATGCGAAACAAATGTTCCGCTCTCTTCATTATTTTTTTTGCTCATCTTTTTTTTTGTTTATAGATTCAATTTTTTTTTCATCTTCATCTAATTCTAAATTAGTAACTTTATTTAAATTATCTTGAACTTCAGAAAAATATTTTTTAATTGACGAAAACCAAGAGCCGACTTTACCTAGAACAACTGGAAAATCTTTTGGGCCAATAACAACAATAGCAATTATTACAACTACAAGTAATTCAAACCAACCTATTTGTGGCATTATTAACTATTTATTTTCGGAATTTGAATCTTCATCGTCTTTTTTTGGTGAAGAATCTGTTTGATCTAAATCGTCTGATGACATACCTTTTTTAAAACTCTTTATACCTTTGGCCAAATCTCCCATCAAACTTGAAATCTTACCTCTGCCAAACAGTAATATAATCAAGATTACAACGACTGCTATTTGCCATGCGCTTGGAAACATTTAATTATTATATACAATAAATTTACTTAAATAAATAAATTAATTGTCAGATTTGGGTGTTTGGTCTATAGCCTTTTCTATATCAGAGTAAATATCCTCTTTTTTAGCTTCAACTTGTTCTTTATAAAATTTACCAGTACCAAAAATAGATGGATCTATGCTTGATGTGTCTATTAAACCTGCAGAGCTCAACTCATCAACAGTTGGTAGATCAGATAATTTTTGAATATTAAAATGATTAAGAAATTTTTCTGTAGTTGAATATTGTATAGGTCTACCCGGTACATCTTTTCTTCCTGCAGGTCTGACCCAATCTAATTCTAGTAAAGTCTCCATAGTATTTGTTGCAAAAGAGACCCCTCTTATTTCCTCTATTTCAGATCTTGTGACAGGTTGATGATAAACAATAATAGCCAAAGTTTCTATTGTGGCTTTGGATAATTTTTTTTGAGTTGATTTTTGAAGAGACATTAGATTTGATAAATCTTCAGCAGTTCTAAAAGACCATTTTTCCTTAATACAAACTAAATTAATTCCTCTTGATTTGTAATCTGACTGAATATTTTCCAAGATTTTCTTTATATCAGAATTTGTTTGTAACCTTTTTTCAATTGTTTCGATGTCTAAAGGTTCTTCGGCAGCAAAAAGAATTGCTTCTACCTGCCTTTCAAGTTTTGAAATGTTTCTGGGAAATTTTATAACATTATCTTTATTTTTACTTTTTTTATTCATTAATATGTTTTTTTATTAAAAGTTTATCAAATATTTTTTTTTGCATTATGTTGACTACTCCCTCTTTAGTGAGTTCTAGGCTTGCAGCAAAGACTCCGGTGAGACCTTTACGTTTTAACTTTTTGTCTTTTAAAAAATTATTTGGAATTAATTCTTCTATATTCTTCCATTCATTTAAAGAGTGTAAAT
>MDTE01011140.1_pt1 | contig 15966 bp, 18 predicted proteins | sample 811231 | NCBI WGS metagenome assembly MDTE01 (sample SAMN05326651, study PRJNA326480) | marine metagenome | isolation source: seawater | place: Indian Ocean: Red Sea | collected 2010
ACCAACCTGGAAAATACTCATTACCCTTGCTCTTTTTCAAGCCTGGGGGAGTTTATGGTAACTCCACCTGATTGGCCTCCATAGTTATTATAACAATAATTTTTTCTATTCTACAAGAAACTTAATATTTATTTTTGTCTCAATTTATCTGAGTTAAAAACACCTAAGACGTGCATATCCTCACAATGCAAACCTAATTCCTCTAATGAATTTTTAATCTTTTCATTTTCAATATGTCCTTCTATGTCACACAAAAAGAAAAATGATGAAAAAGAATTTTTTTCAGGAAAGCTCTGAAGTTTCGTCATATTAACTCCATTAATTGCAAAGCCTGAAAGCGCCGAATATAATGCTGCAGGCTTACTTTTTAACTTAAATAAAAAAGAAGTTATATAGTTTTCATTTTTGTATTCAGGTTGATAAATTTCTTTTCCCATCAATAAAAATCTAGTTACATTATTTTTATCGTCTTGAATGTTTTCTTTTAATATTTCAAGATTATAAATTTTTGCACTTAAACTTGATGCTATGGCTGCTTTTGACTTGTCTTGAGCTTCTGCAACAAACTTAGCAGATCCAGCCGTATCAGCTCTAACATTTTCATTTAAATTATTATTCCTTATAAATATTGAAGATTGACTTAAAGCTTGAGCATGTGAGTATACATTTATAATTTCACCTAACTTAGATCCTTTTATACCCAATAGGTTATGATTTATTGGAAAAAAGTGTTCTGCATATATATTTAATCTATATTTAAATATAAGATACTCTACTCCGATATTGCCTGTAGTTTTATTTGACTCAGGTATAATTGCTTTAATTTCACTATCTTGACTAGCCTTATCAAAACACTCATCAAATGTTTTACAAGAAATAGTTTCGCAGTTTGGATACATTTCTTTTGCGCAACTTTCACTATAACTTCCAGCTATACCTTGATAAGCAATTTTCATTTTTTTATTTCTTATATTCCATTAATTTTTTTATTTCTATATAATCCTCTTTAGTATCAACCCCTATAGGTGAAGAATTAGCTAAAATAACATCAATTTTAATTCCATTATCTAAAGCTCTTAGCTGTTCTAGTTTATTTTTTTTTTCACTTTCAGTTTGATCAAATTTAACAATTTTTTTTAAAACTGAAGTCTTATAAATATAAATTCCGATGTGGTGATAAATAAAATTATCTGAGTTAAAATCTGCTAATCTATCGAAGCTTATTGCATTTGTGATATTTTCATTATTTATTTCACCCAAAGTAGTTACCTTGACTATATTTGAATTTTGAAATTTTTCTTTTTTATCGATAATACATGCTAAAGTTGCCATGTCAGAATTATGTTTAACTGCTTGGGTATTCAAATTTTTAATATCATTTATATCAATTAAAGGCTCGTCTCCTTGTAAATTAATTACATAATCTATGTTTGTTTCTCCAAGTTTATCAATTGCCTCAGCAATTCTGTCTGTACCTGTTCTATGATGATCCGAGGTAATAATTGACTTACCTCCATTATTTTTAACTTCTTCAATAATTGCCTTGTCACTAGAAGCAACATAGACATCCCCGAGGTTTGTTTCCGTTGCTTTATCATAAACATGCATAATCATTGTTTTATTTTTTATCTTGAGTAAAGGTTTATTAGGCAACCTACTAGCTGCCATTCTGGATGGAATTAAGATTATAGTTTTAGCCATATATTCAAGTATTATGCGTCTTTGGGACGCAAAATTTTAAAATAAATTTAGTACTTTTTATATTTAACATGTTATACGACCTTAATTAATAAAAATCATGGATTCATTTGAAGTAAATAAAATAATAGCAGCAATCCTTTTGGTTGCCCTGCTTATAATTGGTATTGGAAAAATTTCAGATTTAGTTTTTTATGTAAAGAAACCAGAAAAATCTGGTTATAATGTTGAAATCCCTAAAGATGGAAATAATACCGAAGTAGCAAAGGCTGAAGAGTTACAAAAAATTGATATATCTACACTTTTAGCAATGGGAACTGTGGAACACGGAGAGAAAGTATTTAAAAAATGTAGTGCTTGTCATGTAATAAATAAAGGTGGTGATAATAAAATTGGACCAGCCCTATATGGTGTATTAGGCAGAAAAGTTGCTGCTGTAGAAGATTATAAATACTCAAAAGCAATGAGTAATTATAAAAAAGAATGGACTTTTGAGGAAATGAATGGATACCTAAGAAAACCTCAAGCTTACATTAAAGGAACAAAAATGGCATTTGCAGGGTTACGTAAAGATAAAGATAGAGCGTCAGTTATACTTTATTTAAATCAGAACTCTGACAATCCTCTTCTATTACCTTAATTTGCTTAAACAATATAATAAAATACTTTTTTGAACATGAACTCTATTAAGAGCTTGTTGCCAAACATATGACTGTTTTCCTAAAAATACTTCATCTGTAACTTCATTGCCCCTTGGTAAGCAGTGTAAAAAAATTGCTTTAGGGGCTAACTTTAATAAATTTGCATTAATTTGAAATTTTTTAAAAGATTTGGTTTTTTTCTTTACGTTAACTCTATCATTTAAAGAAATGACTTTATCTGCAAAAATCACATCGGCATTTTTTACTGCTTTTTTTGGATCATGAAAAATATTTACAGTTTTTTTATTTTGTTTTACCCAATCTAAAGCAAATTTTTTTGGTTTGTAATTTTTTGGACAACCTATATTTAATCTAAATGAAAACTTTACAGAGGCTGCTATTAAACTGTTAAGTACATTATTAGAATCTCCTACCCAAGCTATGTTTAATTGTGAAATAGGTTTTTTCTTTATTTCCTCAACTGTAAAAATGTCTGAAAGTACTTGTGTTGGATGTGATGAGGGACTAAGACCATTTATTAGAGGTATTCTTAGACTTTTACTAAATTCGTTAATTTTTTTATCACTGTCAGTTCTAAACATAAATCCGTCACCATAAGTAGAAAGAATTTTTGCAGTATCTGCAACGCTTTCGCCACCTTTTCCCAAATGTATTTCATTTGACTTTAAAGTAATAGTGCCTCCACCTAGTTGTTTGATAGCTAAATAAAAACTCAATCTTGTTCTAGAACTAGGTTTTTCAAACATTTGTATAAGAAGCTTCCCTTTAAGTGGTATATCTCTATCAACATCTAATGTATTAAATTTTTTTCTTTTATTTTTTCTTCTTTTGGCATCGCTCAAGATTTTTCTCAAATCCTTTAATGGGATATCTTTAAGATGAATAAAATTTTTCATAGCTATTTATATTCTGTACAAACTTTATTAATTATTTTTAATGCTAAATCAATCTCCGATTTTTTTACATTTAATGGTGGTAGAATTCTAACTACATTTTCAGCAGCTCTTATTGTTAGCAATTTATTCTTCATTAACTTTTGGATAAATTTATTTTGATCAACAGAAAGTTGAATCCCAATTAAAAAACCTACTCCTCTAACTTCTTTTATAATATTTGGAAAATTAATTTTTAAATCATTCAACCCAGAATGAAAATAATTTGATAATTTCTGAACATTTAATAAAAAACTTTTTTTTAATAATTGGTCCAAAACAGCATTCCCAACACTCATAGCCAGAGGATTTCCACCAAATGTAGATCCATGGGTTCCAGGTATCATAGCAGAGGCAACTTTTTTTGTCATCAATACTGCGCCAAGAGGAAAACCACCACCAATTCCCTTAGCTATCGGAACAATATCAGGTTTTACTTTAGAATATTCAAATGCAAAAAATTTTCCTGTTCTTCCTATCCCACATTGAACCTCGTCTAATATTAAAAGTATGCCTTTTTTTTTACATAATTCTCTTAACTCTTGGATGCACCACTTTGGTACAACTTTAATGCCTCCCTCACCCATAATAGGTTCAACCATTATAGCTGCCGTATTTTTATTAATTAACGATTTTAGTTTTCTATGGTCGCCAAATTTAAAATGATCAAATCCAGGAACTCTAGGTCCAAAGCCTTCAATCATTTTTTTTGATCCGCTAGCATTAATTGTTGCTAAAGTTCTTCCATGAAAAGAATTTTTAATACATATTATTTTATATTTGTGTGGTTTTCCTATTGAATAAAAATATCTTCTAGCTACTTTAATTGCTGCTTCGGTAGCTTCAGCTCCACTATTTTGAAATATAACTTTGTCTGCAAATGTATTTTTGACTAATCTTTTTGCTAACAATTCACCCTCGGGGATTGTAAATAAATTTGAGACTTGCCAAAGTTTTGAACTTTGCTTGTTTAACTTTTTTTTTAAATAAGGGTTTGTGTGTCCTAATGAATTTACAGCTATACCTTGAACAAAATCTAAATATTTTGTTCCGTTAGTAGAGTAAAGAAAGCTGCCTTTACCTTTAAGAAAAGAGATTTTCTTTCTATTATAATTATTTGCTAAAGCACTTTTTTTCATCATTATTTTTTTAACCGTTTTTGACACTTTATTATTCAACCTCAAGTTTTTTATTTAACAATTTACTTATGTTGAAAAAATCAAAAAATTACTTGTTTTTTTTATGTATTATGTTTCAACATAATGTTATATAAATTTTTTAAAGCACAAAATATAGTGTTATGAGCTGGACCGAAGAAAAAGTTAATAAATTAAAAGAATTATGGGGTAAGGGGCAGACTGCAAGTCAGATTGCTGAGATAATTGGTGGCATATCTAGAAATGCAGTTATTGGAAAAGCCCACAGACTGAACCTTTCAGCAAAGATAAAAACAAGATCTTCTACAAATTTCAATAACAATGGAATTGTAAGAGATAGAAATACAAAAAACAATTTATCAAGAAAAAGTAGATTTAAGTCACTCCTTTTAGATAAAAATTTTGAACCTGCAAAAAATATACAGCTAGAAGAACTCAACGAACATACTTGTAAATACATGGAAGGACATCCTGATGAGGTAGACTCCTCGTTCTGCGGGAGAAAGACAATCGAAAAGTTTTCTTATTGCCCCCTTCACTTAATGATAGTTTTCCAACCAAAAGGTAAAAAAGAAGAAGTTGTTGATAAAGACGATGAAGTTCCACAGTTTATAGAAAAAAAAATAAAGTCAGCTTAACTTAAAATTTTTTCTTTAGCTTTTTTAAACTCTGTATCATTTATTGTTCCTTCTTTATGTAGCTTTTCAAGTTTAATTAATTCATCTGTTACAGAATGATTATTTTGCGTTTCATTTAATTCATTTTCTTCAACAGTTACATTGTCTAAATTTTCAGATCGAAGATTATGTTGTTTTGCCTCAAATCCCGTTTTTATAGCTCTTCCAGCTAAAAAAATTATAAAACATAAAATTACTAATGATATTACAATAACCAAATAATTTATCATTACAAACTTCCAATCAATTTATTTTTTTGCATATTGTCCACCTCTGGTCCAATTAAAACTATATTTCTTTACTTCCTCGTCAAATCTTAATTTTGCACTAATATTCAAATCATTATTTGTTTGAAAATTTCCAGATTGAATATTGTCATATTTAAGTAAATTTAATTGATCTACTGTTAGTAATGGTTTGGGAAATAGTTGAAAAATTTTTGCTGATAATTTAGCAATAGTGTAAGGCAAAGGTAATAAAATTCTATTTTTATTTATTGATTTTAATAATTTATTTAAAATTTCTTTAAAAGATAAAATCTCTGGCCCAACACATTCTATTGTTGACTTTAATACTTTCATATTAATTATTTGAAAAATTATATTTGATAAGTCGCTGACATGTATAGGAGAAAATTTTGTTTTTCCTTCATAATAAATTGGCATTAAAGGTAATAAACTTAATAAAGTCATAAATCTTGTTGTGAATTTATCATCTACAGAATAAACTATAGAAGGTTTTAAAATGACCGCTCTACTAAAAGTCTCCCTTACTTTTTTTTCACCTTCAGTTTTACTTAGTGCATATTTGCTATTTTCTACTTTATCAACACCAAGAGCTGAAATATGAACTAGTTGATCAATGTTATGTTTTTTACAAATTTCTGCTAACATGCTGGGAAATAAAGAATGAATTTTTCTGAAGTCACCATTTTTTTTTTCAAATAGTATTCCAACTAAATTTATAACAATATTACTTTTTTTAATTAAATTAGATATTCTCTCATATTCAAAAGATTTGATTTCAACAATATCTAGATATCCGGGGTTGGCTTGAGTTTTTAAAATAATTCCCTTATGATGTAAATTCCTTGTAACGGCAGTAACTTTATAGTTGTTTTTTGTAAGCTTTCTGATCAAATGTCTTCCAATTTGACCAGAGGCACCGAAAACTAGAATTTCTTTTGGTTTCATATATATATCTGCAAATGAATTCTGATATTAAATTACATAAACACGATTTACCAGCTGAAATCAACTTTAGTGACAAAGTTGTATCCGTGGATTGTGAGATGAATGGTTTGAATTTTCATAGAGATAGATTGTGTTTAGTTCAAATATCCTCTGGAATTAACGATGCTCATATAATTAAGTTAAATCAAGAAGAGTATAATGCTCCAAATTTAAAAAAATTATTAATTGATGAGCAAGTCAAAAAGATCTTTCACTTTGCAAGAGCCGATTTATTATTTATCAAGAAATACTTAAAAATAGATGTTAAAAATGTTGAGTGCACTAAACTAATGAGTAAATTAGCAAGAAGCTACACCGATAAACATGGTCTTAAAGATTTAATCAAAGAATTTTTGGGTATAGATGTGAGCAAACAACTTCAATCTTCAGATTTTGGGGGAGAACTATCAAATAAACAACTTCAATATTGCGCAAATGACGTAGTTTATCTCCACAAAATATTTGATAATTTAAAGAAAATTTTAATTAGAGAAAAAAGAATTCAACTTTATGATAAGGCAAAAAGTTTTTTGACTACTAGAGTTGAGTTGGATTATCATTCTTTTAAGGAAGATATTTGGTCACATTAAATGTTAAGAAAAAATTCTTACAAAATAGGTACTGATGTAATTGAAAAAGAAATTACCGCCTTAAAAAAACTTAAATTTTCAATTGGAAATTCATTTGAAAAAATAATTAAAGCTATACTTAAATGTAAAAATGGTAAAATAATTATATCAGGTGTTGGAAAAAGTGGAATCATTGCAAAAAAATGGTCTGCAACATTGTCATCAACTGGAACTCCATCATTTTTTTTAGATGCCTCAAATGCCAGCCATGGAGACTTGGGGCAAATTAGTTCAAATGATATTGTTATTTTAATTAGCTTAAGTGGTGATACCGGAGAATTGAAAAATATTATTCAATTCTGTTCTAGAAATAAAAATATAAAATTAATAGGAATAACCTCAAAAAAAAATTCACTATTATTTAAACATTCAGACTTAAAATTTTTATTACCTTTAGTTCAAGAAGCAGGGCCTGGAAGTATTGTCCCAACTTCATCTACAACTGTACAATTAGCTTTGGGAGATGCAGTAGCCATATCATGCATGGTAAACAGGAATTTTGGAAAATTAGACTTTAAAAAATTTCATCCAGGGGGATCTTTGTCTATTAAGCTTAAAACTGTTGAAGATTTAATGCTCACAGGTAACAAGATACCATTTATAAATCATAATGAAACAATGGGTAATGCACTAAAAGTAATTAATAAAAAAAAACTTGGTACATTAATTATTAGACATAAATTTAAAACTGTTGGTATACTTACTGATGGAGATATAAAGAGATTAAGTATTAAATATGATAATTTTAAATTACTAAAAATAAAAAAAATAATGAACAAATCTCCAATAATTATTGATAAAGATATGTTAGCTAGTCAAGCATTATATGTTATGAACAAAAAAAAAATTACAAGTCTTTGTATAAACGATAAAAAAGCAAAAAATAAAACAATAGGTATTATTCATATACACAATATTCTTAATGCAAATATAAATTAGATGTCTATAAAATCTTTTTTGCAGTACTTTATTCTAATTTTAATTATTCTATTCATTGGATACGTATATATAAACTATTTATCAAAAGATCAGACAATCGTTGAACAAATAGATAGTGTTGAACAAGTTGAAAGTATTCAAGAAAATAAGGATACAAGTAGTCTCCAAGCAAAAAAAGAAATTTTAAATGTAGAAAAAAATATGACGACTGAGAATAATGACAAAATTGAAAAAGAGGAAACTATAAATATAAATGAAAAGGAAGATGGGTTAAATAAAACAAAAGTAACAAAAAATGAAATTTTGATTGAAGAAAAAATCGAAAAAAAAGAAATTGAAACTGCCAAAGAAGAAAAGGTAGATATTCAAAAAGATGATATATCTTTGGTTAGTGAAGTTGAGTATATAACTACAGATAGAAGAGGCAATATATTTAAATTAATTGCCGATTCAGCAAAAACAAATTCAAAAAACAATAATATTTTAGATTTAATAAATGTAAAAGGAACAATAACTTCGCCAATAAGATCTACAATTTATATAGTTTCGGATTATGCAATGTATGATTCGAGTAATTTGAATTCTTACTTTTATGACAATGTTGTAATTAATTATGAAGATAAAGAAATTGATTGTGATAACTTTGATATAAATATGGATTCAAATTTGGCGATTGCTTATAACAATGTAACGGTTACAGATCCGAAATCTGTGATGAATGCTGGAAAAATCATATTTGATACAGTTACTAAGGATGTAAATATATTACCTGCTAGTGAAATTGAGAAAATTAATGTAATAACTAATTAATGGCTATTATTAAAAAATTTAGAATTAAATCATTTAAAGAAAAAGAGCCACTTGTTGAACTAGAAAAAGTTTCTGTATCGTACAATAAAAGACAGATTATAGACAATCTATCATTAACAGTTCATAAAAGAGAAATTTTGGGTATGTTGGGACCGAATGGAGTTGGAAAATCAACTATTTTTAATTTAATTTCAGGTCTTAAAGATCCAAATTATGGAATAATAAAAATTCAAGGTGTTGACTGCACAAATATGCCGATTTACGAAAGAGCAACAAAATTTAGACTTGGAATGGTGCCACAACATGGCGGATTTATTCAAGATTTATCCTTAATAGAAAATTTGCAGCTTGTAGGAGAGATTCATATAAAGCAAAAAGAAATTAGGCAGACAAAAATTGAAAAATTAATTTCTCAATTTGAGTTTGAGTCAATTTTAAGAATTAAAGCAAAACATTTGTCTGGCGGTCAGAGAAAAAAATTGGTTATAGCGATGACTTTAATAAATAGTCCAAGTATTTTGTTATTAGATGAACCTTTTGCTGCATTGGATATTTTAACAATTAAAATGCTACAAGAAATAATAGTAAATTTACAAGCTTTAGAAAAAATAACAATTGTAGTCTGCGACCACCAGGCAAGAGATTTATTAAGTTGTGTTGATAGAGCAATTGTGCTTTCTAATGGAAAAATTATTGCAAATGGAAGTCCTAATGAAATAATAAAAGATACTAGTGCTCGTAGCGCTTATTTTGGGGAAGAATTCAAAATCAATTAACTTACCTAAATGCAAAATTCTGTTTTAATTAAAAAAAAGATTGAACCATTCTCAAAAAAAATTTTGGTAAGCTCCGATAAAAGTTTATCTATAAGAAGTATTTTAATTTCTGCTCAAGGGATAGGAAAATCAAAAGTTAAAAATTTATTAGAAAGTGAAGATGTTTTAAATGCCTTGAAAGCAATTAAAAAATTGGGAATCAAAGTTAAAAAAAAAAATAAAGAATATCTTATTTTTGGTAATGGACTAAATGGTTTTAGATGTAAAAATAATACTACAGTCTATGCTGGTAATTCTGGTACTCTTGGAAGGTTAATTCTAGGTCTATTAGTAAAATTCAAGAAAAGTGTAATAATAACTGGTGACAATAGTTTATCAAAAAGAGACTTTTCTAGAGTTGCTGAGCCACTCAAATTATTTGGTCCTATAATAGACTTAAAAAAAGGAAGTTTGCCCGCAAAGATAAAGGGAACAAATTTTCTTAGACCAATCAATTATTATGAAAAAAAAGGTAGCGCTCAAATAAAATCATCAATACTTATCGCAGCAATGAATACCCCAGGTAAAACAATTATAAAAGCAAGAAAATCTAGAAATCATACTGAGTTATTATTTAAATATTTAAAACTTCCAATCAAAGTCCAAAAAGCTAGGAACTATGACTATATTCACATGGAAGGCTTAAGACAATATAAAGGATTTGAGTATGAGATACCTGGAGATATTAGCTCAGCTTCTTTCTTTATTGTCTTAACTTTACTTTCTGAAAACTCTAAAATTATTATAAGAAAAGTTAATATTAATGAAACCCGCTTAGGAATAATTAAAATACTAAATAAGATGAATGCAAATATAAAATTTAAAAATAAAAAAATTTACAAAGGTGAATCGATCGCAGATATTATTGTAGAAAGTGTAAAAAATTTAAAATCAATAAATTGTCCATCTAGTCTAAATAGCTCTGCAATAGATGAATTTTTAGTAATTTTTCTTGTTGCAGCTAAAGCGAGAGGTATTTCTAGTTTCAAAAATTTAGGAGAATTAAACAAAAAAGAAAGTCCAAGATTGAATATAGCGTTTAAATTTTTAAATATGATAGGTGTTAAAGTCATCAAAAACAAAGATGATATAAAGATATATGGAAATCCTAATTTAAGTTTGAATAAAAACTATGTTGTTAAAAAATTTTTAAAAGACCACAGGATATTTATGATGTCATGTGTAGCGGCACTTACATTTGGTGGCAATTGGAAAATTTATGACAAGGACTCCATTAGGACCTCGTTCCCAAAATTTCTCAGTATTCTAAGAAAAATTGGAGCTAAAATAATCGTAAATTAAATAATTCAAATTATATATTACTTCTAATAAGCAATATTAGATTTCATGAATAATATGAGGTAGTTTGTTAAAATATGCTTATTTTTTCAATATTATCAAGTATTTAGGCAAAAAATATAGTGAATTATTCTAACTTGATTAATACAATTAAATTAAGTATGAACTCACCACAAAAAAAATGGAAATATACAAAGATTTAAATTCACCTGCTAACCAAGAATTTCAGAAACTGCTAAATAGTCAACTCTCAAAAAATAAAATAGAAGAGGGGAAGATTATCGATGGAAAAATTACCAAGATAACAGATAAATATATATTTCTATTTATTCCCGGACTAAAGAGTGAACCTGTAGTAGATGTTAATGAGATTAAAAATATTGGACTACAAGATAAAATTTCAGAGGGTGAAACTTTATCTGTGTTATTAGAAAAAATTGAGGACAAAAACGGAGATGTAATAGTTTCGGCTCAAAAGGCACAAAAAATTAGAGGCTGGTATCAGCTAGAGAAATCATATGAGAATAACGAATCTATAAATGGAAAAATAACTTCAAAATGTAAAGGTGGAGTAATTGTTGAACACATTGAAACAGGATCATTAATGTTTTGCCCTGGTTCACAAATTTCTGATAAACCACTGAAAAGCATCGATCATCTAATAGGGGTAGAACAAAAATTTGCAATAATTAAGCTGGATAAAATAAGAGGAAATGCATGCGTATCTAGAAGGCAAATAGTTTCTAGTAATAAAAAAGAAGATAAAGCTAAGATTATAGAAAAATTTAAAGTTGGTGATGTTATAAAAGATGCTGTTGTTAAAGGTTATTCCTCTTTTGGATGTTTTTTTGAGGTAAATAATGAAATTGACGTACTAGTTCATCTTCAAGAAATTTCTTATTCAAGAGTAAATCATCCGGATGAAGTATTCAATATTGGTGAAAAGCATGACCTAAAAGTCATATCAATTGATAAAGAAAAACTACAAATTGGATGTTCAATAAAGCAGTTATCGCCTGATCCTTTTGAACATATTTCAAATTATGAAATTGGAAAGCCATATAAAGTTAAAGTTGTCAAGATAACTGACTATGGATGTTTCTGTGAACTCGAACCAGGTTTAAGCACTTTGCTTCATAGTAGTGAAATAAGTTGGACAAAAAAAACTTTATCTCCAAAAAAATTGTTTAAAGTGGGAGATCAAATAGATTGTGTGATAACAGAAATTGATAAAGATAAAAGAAGAGTTGCAATCTCTCATAGACTTACAAAAGAAAATCCATATCTAACATTAGAAAAATCTTTTCCTGAAGGTAGTGATATTGATGGAATAATATCAAGTGCAAATGAATATGCTCTTTATGTTAAACTAGGAGATTTTGATATTGATGGTTTCTTACATTCAAATGATCTGTCATACACTAATAAACCAGATGAAGAATTGAAGAAATTTAAAAAAGGTGAAAAGATTAAAGTCAGAATTTTAGAAATAAAAAAAGATGAGCAGAAAGTTAGAGTTGGTCTAAAACAATTAGATAAGGACCCTCTAGAATGGTTTAAAGACAAAAGTTTAAATGATGCTATTACAGTCAAAGTTATATCCTCAGATAACAAAGGTCTAATAGTAAAACCAGAGGGATGCGACTTAGAATTTTTAATTAAAAAGTCTCAAATTGCTTTGAGTGCAGCCGATTCAAGACCATCCAGATTTGTTGGAGGCGAAAGAATAGATGCTGCAATTTCAGAGCTAAGTCTAGAAAAAAGAAAAGTTAGCCTCAGTATAAAACTGTTAGAGGAACTGCAAAATAAAGAAGCTGTATCAAAGTTTTCTAACCCTTTAAGTGGAAAAAATTTACCATTTTCTTCACTTTCAGAGAAATTAGATGACAAAAAGAAAAAGAAAGAATCTGAATAAATAAATTGTCAATTGTAAAATCAGATATAATCAAAGAAATCTGTAAAAACTATCCAAATTTTAAAAAAAAAGATTTAAATAAACTTTTTGATATAATTCTTTATGAAATAGAAAATAGTTTAAAAAGAGGTGAAAGAGTAGAATTAAGAGATATGTTTACAATTGAGCCAAGGATTCAAAAAGCAAGAGTATCAAGAAATCCTAAAACAAATGAAAAAATAAATATACCTGAAAAAAAGTCAATTCTATTTAAAATATCAAAAAATTGGTCAAAAAAAATTAATGAGAAAATATAAACTATTTGTAGCTTGTGATACCACAAGTATTTCAAAAACTAAATCTATAATCAAAAATACTAAAAATTCACGATTAATAATTGGTTATAAATTTGGTTTAGAATTTTTGAATTCTAAGCATGGACGAAGCTATTTATCAAAATTAAAAAAACAAGTTACCTTTGCCGACCTTAAATTAAATGATATACCAAATACATGTGCTTCTGCGGTTAAAGCTATAAGAGATCTGAAAGTTGATTATCTAACCATTCATATTAGCTCAGGTTTAGAATCTTTAAAAGCTGCAAAAAAAGTTTCTGGTAAAACTAAATTAATTGGTGTTACAATACTTACTTCTTTGGACAATAAATCACTCAAAGAGATAGGATTTAATAAGAATGTTAAAAAGTTAGTTATTCATCAAGCTAGATTGGCAAATAAAGCCAAACTAGATGCTATAGTTTGTAGTGCAAAAGAAATAGGAGTTGTAAAAAAAATATTCAAAAAAGAAATTATTACACCAGGTATCAGACTTAATTATAAAACAAATGATCAAAAAAGAGTTTTAACTCCTAAAGAAGCATACATAAATGGTAGTGATTGGCTAGTTATGGGAAGACCAATAACTAGAGGAAATATAAGAAAAAATATAGAAAAATTAATTAAACACTTAGATTAACAATGGATGCTAAGATATGTGGGATCAAGGATCCAAAAACTTTAGATTATATTATTAATCATAAAAATTCTCCTAAATTTATTGGTTTTATAGCAAATTATCCGAAATCAAAAAGATTTTTAAAATTTGAGGATTTAAAAAAATTAATTGATAGAGATAAGAAAAATATAAATTTCGTATGTGTGCTTGTTGATCCTGACGAAATAACTCTAAAAAAAATAAAAAATTTAAATTTTGATTATCTTCAGCTATATGGTGTGAGTCCGGTAAGAACTAAAAAAATAAAAGAAGATTTAAATATTAAAATTATTACGGCTCTTACAGTTGAATTTATTGATGATGTGATGACATATAAAAATTATGAGAAAATTTCAGAAATAATACTATTTGATGGTAAAGGTTATGACAAGTCTATAGAGTTTGATCACCGAATGCTAGATGTGGTACCTAGGTCAATAAATAAAATGTTGGCTGGGAATATTCACTTTAACGATAATCTTGATAAATTTAGAAAAATAGCAGATATTATTGATATCTCAGGAAGCTTAGAAACATCGGGAGAAAAAGATATTTCAAAAATTAATATATTTTTAAATAATATAAAAAAAATAAATGATTAAACTTAAAAAGAAAATTCCTCTAATAGACCAACATGATAAGTTTGGTTTTTGGGGTGGTAAGTTTGGTGGAAGCTATATACCAGAAACATTAAAAAAACCTGTTGAAGATCTAACAAAGGAATTTCAGAAACTAAGAAGAAATAAAACATTCATAAAAAAAAGAGATTTCTATTTTAGGAATTATGTAGGATCTCCTACACGCCTAATAAAGTTAGATAATTTATCGAAACATTTGGGGGGAGCACAAATTTGGGCAAAAATAGTCTCGGATGCTAATGGAGGTGCTCATAAAATATATAATGCAACAGTTCATGCTTTAATTTGTAAAAGTATGGGAAAAAAATACATAGTTGGTGATACTGGCGCTGGTTACGCTGGTAAAATGCTAAGTATGGCTGCCAAAAAATTTGGTCTTAAATGTAAAATTTTTATGGGTGCAAAAGATATTAAACGCCAAAAACCTAACTGTGAAGCGATGAGGAAGAATGGTGCAGAAATTGTACCAGTGTATACAGGAAGTCAGACTTTGGTAGATGCAGTAAGTGAATGTATGAGATATTGGGTTTCTAATTGTGATACTACACACATGTGTGTAGGTTCAACTGTTGGGCCAAATATTTTTGTTAAAATATGTGGATGGAGTACAGCACAAATTTCTAGAGAACTAAAAACACAAATAAAAAATCAATTTAAAAAAATTCCTAGTAAAATAAAATTAATTAACTGCGTTGGGGGAGGAAGTTCAGCTTATGGTTTCTGGAGTGAGTTTATAGATTATCCAAAATCACAAATAGAATTAATAGGCGTTGAGGCCGGGGGTCCACAAAAATCTAAATTACATGCTGCACCTTTAAGTAGAGGAGCTAAATTAGGAGTTTTGCATGGTGCAGCTTCTTATGTATGCCAAAATAGTGAAGGACAAATAAACGAAACAGAGTCAATTAGTGCCGGGTTAGATTACCCAGGGGTAAGTCCAATACATTGTTTTCTTAAAGATACTAAAAGAGCGAGATATACTTATGCCACTGATGAAGAGGCCTTGAATGCTTACAAACTGGTAACAAAATTTGAAAAAATTAATCCTAGTCTAGAACCAAGTCATGCATTTGCTGAAGCTATCAAAATTGCAACTAAGTTGGGAAATGATACAATTATAATTGTCAATTCTTGTGGGGATGCAAAAAAAGATAGAGACATACTAAGAAAAAGATTGGGTAAAAAATATGAATAGCCTAATTAATGCAGCATTCATAGAAGCTAAAAAAAATAAGAGGCCTGCTTTGTTAACATACACTGTTGCCGGTGATAATACGATTAAGCAATCTTTAAAATTATTAAAATCTATTTCAAAAAATATAGATATTTGTGAAATTGGATTTCCACATAACACCCCTATAGCTGATGGAGGCCAAATACAAACCAGCGCATATAGAGCAATCAAAAATGGAATAAAAATTTCTGATATATTTAACTTAGTTAAAAATTATAAAAAAATAAAATACTCAAAGCCAGTAATATTGATGGGCTATTATAATATGATTTTCCAATATGGTGAAAATAATTTTATTAAAAGATGTAAAAGTTCTGGAGTAAGTGGTTTGATTGTTGTTGATTTACCATGGCCAGA
>MDTE01193095.1_pt1 | contig 15963 bp, 15 predicted proteins | sample 811231 | NCBI WGS metagenome assembly MDTE01 (sample SAMN05326651, study PRJNA326480) | marine metagenome | isolation source: seawater | place: Indian Ocean: Red Sea | collected 2010
ACCACCACCCTCGGAAAACGAAGTTCAGGTCAAACTTAAAGCGTGCGCCGTTAACTTCACGGATATATTGAAGATCCAAGGAAAGTACCAGCGCAAACCACCACTACCCTTCGCTCCTGGAGGGGAGGCTGCAGGCGATATTACTGCAGTGGGGCGTAATGTCAGTGCTGTTAATTTAGGAGATAAGGTAATCTTAAGTGGCGACTATGGTGGCTTTGCCGAGGTGAGGAACGTTCCGGCGAGCACAGTTAGACCAATGCCACGATCTATGGACTATGCAGCCGCAGCATCTTTTCAAACTTCATATATGACCGCGTGGGTTGCACTAACCTGTCGAGGTCATCTCAAACCCGGGGAAAACCTTCTTATCCACGGAGCGACGGGAGGAGTTGGCATGGCCGCTGTCGATCTGGGGAGGCATTTAGGCGCGAATATCATCGCCACCGGCGGTCGCGATGATAAACTCGCAGTCGTAAGAGCGCGCGGTGCAAATCACGTAATCAACTATTCGATGCCTAATGGGGAAATCGGTGGGTTTCGTGATGAAGTTAAATCTCTTACTAATGGGAGAGGCGCTGATGTCATTTTTGATCCCGTAGGCGGCGGTGTGTTCGATGAATCCATGCGCTGCATCAATACTGACGGTCGTCTACTCACGATTGGTTTTACCAGTGGCCAATGGCCCCGTGCGGCCGTTAATCTCATTTTAATCAAGCAACTGTCCGTAATCGGGGTTCGTGCAGGAGAATATGGAAGGATATATCCCGAGAAAGGAAAACAAAACGCTCGTGCAGTTTATGAGCTTGCAGATACGGGAAAAATTAAACCATACGTGTGTAAGGCATTTCCGCTTACCGAAGCCGTTTCCGCAATGCAGATGCTAGCATCTAGAGAAGTGGTTGGGAGGTGCGTGGTGACGATGAACGGATACAGTATGACTTCATCGGACTAGTTCCCGAGTAAAGCCCCTCTGCAAAGACCCTAAGAATCTAGTACTCAGAGGGATTATAAAAATAGCAACATACTAAGTTAGCTAAAAAATATTGTTAACGATATGAGATCCAAAATTAAATTGGAAAAAGATTATGCGTCTAGTCACGTTTAGACAAAACGATAAAACGAGAATAGGAATTCAAACTCACGAGGGCATCATAGATCTCAGTATCGCAGCGCCAGACCTTCCTACAAATATGCTGAGTTTTCTTGAGGCCGGGACTAGTGCTATGCAAGCCGCACAGTCAGTTGAGAATTCCAACATACATCACTCGATGGATGAAGTCCGTTTACAGTGCCCTATTACTGTTCCACCTATGATTTTAGCGATCGGCCTCAACTATCGCCTTCATGCCGAAGAAACAGGTTCTACCTTACCTAAGGTTCCTCTCGTCTTTACCAAACAACAAACGTGTGCCAATGGTCCATTCGATGATATCCACGCACCACCGGAATCAGCATTCCTTGATTACGAGGGGGAACTCGGCATCGTCATAGGAAAAAAAGCTAGACGTATAAAAAAAACAGACGCAGAAGACTATATTGCTGGCTATTGTATTGTTAACGACGTCAGCCTCAGAGATTGGCAGGCACGCGGGGCGCCGGCTTCATTTACGATGGGGAAATCATGGGATACCCACGGTCCGATGGGACCTGCTATTGTGACTAAAGAAGAAGTCGGTGATCCACACCAATTGAATCTTAAAACATGGGTAAATGGCGAACTAAGGCAGAACTCAAGCACGAATGATTTAATTTTTAATTGCTTTGAAATCATTGAATTCATTTCTACGGCGCTCACCCTTCAACCTGGCACCGTGATCCCCACAGGCACCCCGAGTGGAGTTGCAGCCGCAATGGAACCTCCTGCGTGGCTCTCGCCCGGAGATATCGTTAAGGTTGAAATTGAAAACTTAGGTTTTATTGAAAACAAGGTTGTTGCGGAGCCGATTTAACTGACACTCTGCAATGCGCCCTTTAATGTGGATAACATTTCGTCTAGTTCAGCATTACTTACTGTTAAAGCTGGCATGAAACGCAGAGCATTTGGCTTTGGGGCATTAATCAGCAAGCCATTATCGAAAGCGTTTGCTACCACAGCAGCACCCTGGTCATGGGGGAGATCGACTGCGACAAGCAAACCGGTCCCGCGCACATTACTAAGACCAGTCTCCTTGGCAAGTTTTCGTAGCTTTTTCTTAAGGTAGTTCCCTCGTCTTCGTGCTCTATCAGGAATGTTCTTGTCTAACATATGTTTTATAACAGTATAAGCGGCTGTCATAGCAAGAGGCTGACCTCCAAACGTGCCGCCCTGATCTCCCGCCTCGAATACACAAACGTGATCCTTAGCCAAAAAAGCCGCCACTGGAAAACCACTCCCCAAGCCCTTACCCAAAGTCATTATGTCGGGCTCAACATTATAATTTTGATAGCCAAATAGTTGACCGGTCCTACCAGCCCCAGTTTGAACCTCATCCAGTATTAAAAGAATGCCTTTGTCATCACACAGTTTGCGTAGTCCTGACATAAATTCCTGACTGGCGACGTAGACACCGCCTTCGCCTTGAATAGGTTCCATCATTATGGCGCAGGTATGGTCAGAAACCGCCTCAATCACTGCATTAAGAGAATTAAAGTCGACATGAACAAATCCAGGGACTTTCGGTTCAAAAAGTTTATGCCAAGCCTCTTTTCCGGAGGCAGACATCAGTCCGAGAGTTCTTCCGTGAAAACTATTATTTGCGGTGATAATTTCATAGGCTCCGTTTAAGTGCTCGGCGCCGTACTTCCTAGCAAGCTTAATAGCACCCTCGTTCACTTCAGCACCACTGTTACCAAACCAGATTTTGTCTAAACAAGAGTTTTTCACTAAAAGATCTGCAGCGGCGATCATCTGATCATTGAGTAAAGCGGGACTTCCATTAAGGAGCTCTTTCATTTGCTTGTTAATCGCTCGGACCAAAACCGAAGGACAATGACCCAACGAATTAACTGCCCAACCTTGAATAAAGTCTAAGTAACGGTTTCCATTCGCATCCCACAAATAACTACCCTTGCCTCGAACCATGACCTGTTCAGGCCGATTCACTACAAACATGATACTCTCAGCGGCGTTATTTAACATTTCTGGGGTGGACGCTAATTCAGTCATTTTATCCTCACGAGGTTTAAGGCTTGCTGCGCATAATACATAAAACGGTCACAAAAACACCTATCGTAAACTATTCCGTAGCAACTACTAGCCACCTAGTTTATTCTTGCTCAACCGGCAAAAAAAGTCACGAACAAACATATGCATGAAAAGAAGGCCCTTGTTGCTTCAAGCTTAAAAAAGGAAGCCATCTCTGTTACACGGAAAATGGCAGCTGCACTACCAGAGTTAAGGCGCCTAGCCGCTGGTAAGGGCTTGAAAATTCATCATCTCGGGGCTGGCTACCCACATCCCGAAGTGACGGATCCTCGCAACTTCCTGGCACAAAAAACCCGCTATTTCGCGCACCTTGACAAGAAATTGCCATGCCAGGGTCCAGGTTCTATTTCAGAGCATCTCCAGGAATCATACGCTTATACAGATACGCTTGGACCAGTGTCTGTACGAAAACATTTTGCTCGTATTTACGGTGCTGATTGGGGCTTTTCAATGCAATCAGAAAATCTGATTCCAACGATAGGCGCAAGCGGAGGAATAAATCTCGTATGTTCACTGTTCGAACGTCCTGGTATTGAGGTCGCGTACTTGACTGACGCGCCGACGTACGCGGGTTTTATTGCGCGTGCGCAGCTAGCCGCTCAGGCTTCCATCTACAGTGTAGATATGGATTCTGAAGGCCCTATTATTGAACAACTGATCTCTCAAATAAAAAACGCTCAATCACAAGGCAAACTCGTGCCTTTCTACTACACTATTCCAGACGGCCACAACCCTGGCGGCTTCTCTTTCTCACAGAAGAGAAGACAGGAAGTTCTGGAGGTCATGGAAACCTTTGGGATACTGATCTTAGAGGATGCTCCTTACGTTTATATCAGTTACGCAGCAAAAACAGAACGACCAAAGCCATTCGTAGCTTTGGACCCTAGCAGAACTATACACCTCTTCACAGGTTCAAAAATCGGTTTTCCAGGACCCCGAGTAGGATTTCTTTATACCGAAGCATGCATAGAAATTAGTGACAGAGAAGTCATTCCTCTTCGAGACCTTCTTCTTACAGAGTCGAGTGCTGATATCCTATTCCACAATCCCGAGGCACTTTACGCCTTTGAATCGATGTTACATGATGAAAACATGGAACCGCGTCAATCCCTTTGGACGGTAGCGAAAGAAAAACAGATGGTCTATAGCGAAAATCGCGAAATTGTTATGGAAGGTCTGTCTAAAGGATTGGGCAAGTTCCCTAAGCGCTACAGATGGACAATACCTCAGGCGGGGTTCTTTACGGTATTCCGCTTCCTCAATCCAAGCATTATCACAAATGACGATTTTGTGAGGTGGCTCGTTTCCGAACATGGCGTCGTTGTTATTCCCATGTTCGATTTCTATCCCAACGATGCGAAGTTACGAAATCCTCGGGCGGGTCTGAGCGAGCTCAGATTATCCTTCTGTTTTACCGAAAGTTTTGGTGATAACAGGAGGAATGATCTCTCCGAGGCTATTAGTGCCTTCTGTGAGGCCGTGCTGGATATTTGAGCAGAAACTACCGGACACCGCGGTTATTTTTGACCCAAATGAATGTGGGGACCCTTTCGTCTCTTCAAAAAATTGCTGCTTATGTTAAGAGGCGCAAGAAGGCCACACAGGAAAGTCAAAGGCCAATTGTCTCCGACGATTACCCTAGAGCGACTACACCTGCGGAATTTCTCGCGGGTGCGAAGCTTTTTATTGTTGGAGGTGGAGATAAAGCCGTGCTTACAGAGCTTCGCTCAAACACTGGTCCTATCAATCATCTCCTGATTCTTAAGGCTGCACTAACTCGTTACTTGAGAGGCTTGACCTACTCAGCTAGCACCACGTTCTCTGCTTGCGGGCCTTTCTGCCCTTGCGTTACATTAAACTCTACAGCCTGTCCCTCTGCGAGGGTCTTAAAACCATCGCCAACAATCGCGCTGAAGTGCACAAACACATCAGGGCCAGATTCTTGAGATATAAAGCCGTAGCCTTTCGATTCATTAAACCATTTAACGGTTCCTGTCGTTGTAGACATATTTACTTCCTGGTTCTTTCAAGTCATATTTTATTCATCCGTCGTGGATGAACGGTTTCGCTGAAATGTGCTAGTACTTATGTGAAACAGGATTAACCGGCGTGCATAAATATAGAGTACTTTCGAGCAAGGTGCAGTATAGGGGGCTTTTAACGGAATGAAAACCTTTAGTGCAGATACTTTAGACCAAAAAATTACGCCAAAAACGCCATTTTTTATAAATAATGACCTTTTCTACCGTAAACAGGGTAACTTCTGACCCTTTACGGCCACTTGCATCTATTTTGTATTGAATAGTCCCCTCTCATTCTGCCTTTTCACCCACCTGGCATCAAAAAGATAGTTAAATTAACCAAGTCTTATATCCTCCTACCAATTGTTACGAAGTTCACGAAGCTTCAGAAATACCGTTTCGGGATCTGGATTGTCTTCAAGACCTGGGAAATCTCTTACCAGCTGCGCAATTAAAGACGGACTGCGTAATCGAAAGAAGGTGTTTATTTCTTTCTCAATAGCAAGACTACAAACTAAGGCATTGTTTGGGTCTCGGTCTCGTATTTCACTGAGTAATACTCTTGCTTTATTATTATCAGCCTCTCTTGCAAGGGTAAACTCGAGGTTATTTGCCATATAATCATGCCCCGGGTAGATCAAAGTATCTTCAGGGAGCTTGGCTAGCTGATTTATAAATGTCTCATACAATTTAACCGGATGCCCTCCCCCATGACAATTACCCGCACCTGCGTTAAATAGCGTATCTCCTGAGAATAAAGCAGGGATATCCGTCTGGGACAACAGACAAACATGGGCCATAGTATGGCCAGGCGTATCCAGTACGGTTAGTTCTACAGACTTACCTACTCTAACTAAATCACCAGCTTTCAAACCAACATCCATACCACCTATGTGTTCCCTCGCGTTTTCATGCGCTAAAAGCTTGGCCCCAGTCGCCTTAATCATATGGTGATTACCACCAGTATGGTCACCATGCTCATGGGTGTTCAAAATCTGGGTGACCTCCCAACCCCTTTTCTCGGCCAAATCAAGGCACTTACGATAATCCAAAGGGTCAATAGCAAGCGCTTCTCCCGTATCTGGACACGCGACTAAATAATTAAAGTTACGCAAAGAGTTTCCAGTCCAGATTTGCTCAACAATCATGATATATTTCCCAAAAATATTAATGAATCATGTTTGCGACTCCTTAGCAAGACCAAGCACTCATGGTCTAAAGAAAATGAATCCCTATGCAACATATAGAGTTAGATAGGCCAAAGCCAAACATTCTTTTTCTGATGACGGATCAGCAGCGCTGGGACACTGTAGGCAAAGATGGTGAGTGGGTCAAAACACCAAATATCGACGGCATAGCAGAGGGAGGGACACTATTCACTCAATGCATCACGACCAGCCCTGTTTGTGTTCCGGCAAGACTCAGTCTTGCCACTGGGAAGTATCCTCACAACACCGGGGTCTGGACTCATCAGGACTATACGATGCCAGCAAACACTCAGAATTGGATGCGGGAAATAAAACGACGAGGTTATCGCACGAGTCTTTTTGGTAAAACCCATTTACATCCTCATAGAGGAGATCTCAGGAAACAAGAGCATCTTCTCCACGCTTGGGGACTCGATGATGTAAATGAAACGAGTGGACCCCGGGCAAGCACACACGTGTTGAGCCATATGACTGAACTTTGGGATCGCAAAGGATTGTTAGACCCTTACAAAGCTGATGTCGAAAACCGTTTTTCAAACAAAGCCTATATTGTTCGCCCTTCCCCGCTGCCTCTTGATTATTACTATGACGTCTATGTTGGACAGCAAGCAAAAAATTATCTGGAGGCATACGATTCCAAAGCGCCTTGGTTCTGTTGGGTTAGCTTTGGTGGACCTCATGAACCTTGGGATACGCCAGAGCCTTACGCAAGCATGTACGACCCAAAATCAATGCCTAAAGCGATATCGAAAATTGCGACCAAAAAGAAGGGACGTTCAGAAGGATTTTTGGATGAAATTACTAATGGGAAATGGAGTCCCAATTTTACCCCTGATGAGGTTAATGCGATGAGGGCCAATTACGCAGGGAATATCACGTTAATTGACCACCAAATTGGAGAGATCCTTGAAGTTATTAGAGACCGAGGCGAACTGGAGAATACAATTATTGCATTTACCTCTGATCATGGCGAAATGAACGGTGACCACGGCCTCATTTATAAAATGAATTTCTTGGACGGATCAGTAAGAGTCCCTCTCATTATCAAAATCCCCGGCATGAAAGGAAACCGTATCAACGACAGCATTGTGGAACTTAGCGATATTGGACCCACCCTATTGGAACTCATAGAGGGAAATACCAACTATAAACATTTCGCTAAGTCTCTTTGCGGGACATTAGAGGGTGATAATCACCGAGAGGATGGTCTATCAGAAATAGTAGGCGAATTTATGCTAATAAATAATGATTGGAAAATCGCATTAAATCAGCAAGGCAACACCTATCTATTGTTCAATCGCAAAAATGATCCAGACGAGCTTGAGAATCTTGCCGGAGATAAGAGCTACCAATCAACAGAGGTGCAATTGAGACATCGAATTTTAGAGAGAGTCATCCAAAGCCAAAATGGGGTTGATTGAAAAAAATCTTTGAGCGCGTCAATGATTTTAAAACTAATGGTCAAAAAGCAAGTAAACATAGCGTGGGGCCTAAAGCTCAGGGTAAAATTTATCTCAAGCTACTATGCAGGAGTACTTTAATGGAAGGGATTAACCACGATCAGGTAACCGATTGGTTTCGGGATAATGTTCCGGATATATCACCTCCTCTTAATTTTGGGTTAATTTCAGGAGGCAAATCTAATCTCACCTACCAAGTTACAGATCAGGAGGGTAAAGCATTTGTCTTGAGGAGGCCTCCTCTTGGACATGTGCTAGAGAGTGCGCATGACATGTATCGCGAACACAGAATTATTTCCTCCCTCCATGGTACTGATGTCCCTGTCGCGAAGACGTTCGGAATTTGCCAAGACAAGGCGGTAACTGGTGCTGACTTTTTTGTCATGGCCTGTGTCGAAGGAACCGTAGTTCACAATGTAGACGCTGCAGAGACTATTTCAGAGCAGAATCGTTATACGTTTGGTAAGCATTCAGCAGAGGTGCTCGTCGCTCTTCATCTGATTGAACCCAATGACGTAGGGCTTGGTGATCTTGGTCGTCGCGAGGCCTATCTTGATCGTCAACTCAAGCGGTGGACTGGGCAATGGGAAGCAACAAAAACTCATTCAGAACCCGGCATGGACGAACTTTTAACCTTACTTCACGAACGAAAACCTCGCCAAGTTGGTTCAGCCATCGTGCACGGTGATTATCGAGCCGGCAACTTGATGCATCAAGGAGGTAAGGTTGTAGCCGTTTTTGATTGGGAACTATGCACCTTAGGTGACCCGTTAGCTGACCTCGGGTACCTGCTGAATTCTTGGCAGACTCAAGACGAAGTCGAAGAAATGAGCGGTTTAGCACCTCCAACAGCTATTGGAGGATTCCCATCGAGAGATGAACTGATGGACTGGTACGCCACAGGGACAGGACGAGATCTTTCAGATATCAACTACTACCGTGCATTCTCACACTGGAGAATTGGTTGCATTATGCAGGGTGTTTATAAACGATTCCTGGAGGGTGCCATGGGCGATCAAGAGATGGATCTCGACGCTTACAGAGCGGGGGTTGGTCGAGTGGCTACTAGTGCTCTTGAGCTCATTAACTAGATTATTGGATTGCTTCCTTCAGATGTCTTCGCTCGAATAAAGGAGCTGGATGTCGTATCGTAATTAAGACAATCCAACTCCTTCTTGTGCGGCTTGCGCCGCCGCCCAACGATAATCTGCTTTACCACTTGGATTCCTAATTATCTGATCTCTGAATATAAATGCCTTTGGAAATTTGTAGCGAGAAATATGATTGCCACACTCTTGTAGTAAACTTTTCTCAGAAACCTCAGCACCAGGACGAAGTTGTATTACTGCAACAATTTCTTGCCCCCAGCGATCAGATGAACGGCTGGTCACAACTACGTCGTAAACCTGGGGGTGATGCATTAACGCTTGCTCGACCTCTTCTACAAAAATTTTTTCACCGCCTGAGTTTATAGTCACAGAATCTCGACCATGAAGTTCAAGTGTCCCGTCCTCAAGCAAACATACCCTATCTCCGGGCACAGAATACCTCAAACCATCAATAGTGATGAAAGTTTTTGAAGTCTTTTCCCTATCATCGAGATACCCCATTGGGATATGACCTGTCTGCGCCCACCAACCAAGACCATCATGTCCTGGCTGCAGAATGGTGGTCAAATCATCGCTTAAAACAGCATTACCCCTCTGTAAAGCAAACTTCCCCGTATTCGGCCCCAATAAAGAATTACTCACGTGCTGAGCTTGAGTGCCGGTCTCTGAGGAACCTGCTGCATCGATAATATTGATATCTGGGAGAAGCTCGAGCAACTGAGCCTTTAAGGTCACACTGGTAACAGCGCCACCAGTGATAATGTTTTTTAGCGAGGGAATTGACCTGGGCTTCCTTACCAAAGCGTCTACAATGGGTCGTCCAAATGCGTCCCCAACAATCATGAGTGCATCAACTTTTTCTCTAATACAGGTATCGACGATATCATCACCGTCTAAACGCTTTACATCGCTCTGTATAACTACTGTACTACCACCATGAAGAGCTTTTAACGCTACCCAAGATCCCGCTCCGTGCATAAATGGTGGTGATGCTAAATAACGATGATAGCTTCTCCTCGCACGCTCCTGAAACTCCTGTAAAGATTCTATAACTGTCCCTCTTGAGGTCTTTCCACCTAGAGCCGCTACCAGCATATCTGCCTGGCGCCATATTACGCCCTTTGGCATTCCTGTAGTTCCTCCCGTATAAATCATGTAAAGGTCATCTGGTTTGTGCTGAAGTCGTGGAAACTCTTTATTAGCGGTAGATAAAATTTCCTCGTAAGCTAGCGCTCCAGTAACTACGGTACCCTTTGATTCGTCGTCGACCTCGATCAACAGAGATAGGGAGGGAACCTCGCTTAGAATGTTCATCACTCGTTCTGACAGCGAGGAATGATAAATAAGCACCTTTACGTGTGCATTATTAAGGAGATAGATAAGCTCCTCATCCACATAACGGAAATTGATATTGAACGGTACAGTCCTGGACTTGTAACAGGCAATAGTGGCCTCTAGATATTCATTCCCATTGTAGAGGTATAAACCCACATGGTCTTGTCCGCTCTGCCAATTCTCTAGTAGTTCGCGCTCCTGATGACAGCCAAAACCTCTGGATACCAAAACGTTAGCTAGCTGATTGGTGCGATCATCGAATTCCCTGAAAGTAAAACGTCGATCACGGAAAACTATAGCTTCACGATCTGGAACGATCTCTGCAATCGCACGGTTGAGGTCCGCGAGATTTATGTTTGGCATCGACACGATTCTATAAACCTCCTTCGATAGATTCTTTTGAAGTATCTTAATAAACGAGCTGAATAACTAAGCCCTAACGATTGGTTCTTTCACTCCCTTCACTGGGGTGTGAATTTTAATGACACATCCTTCCTCTCGCTTCGGATCTTCCAAATCAACCCTCGCTGAGGTTGTCACGATTTGATCCAACTCTGGCCCAATGAACGCCGGACAAGTTGGCTGTTTTACAGGCAGCGGATAAGAATTGATACGGTTTCCGTCTGGGTCATAAACTTCTATGGCAGATCCCCCCCAACGAGCATTCCAAAGGTTTCCTTCACCGTCCAAAACGGATCCATCGGGATGACCTTGAGAATCGATGCTCGGCCCCACGTGAACTTCTCTCTCTCCTGTGATCTCACCGGTTGCAGGATCAGTGGGCACCTTCCAAATAATACGATTCGGAGTGTCAGTGTAAAAGGCAGCAGTGCCATCCTGTGTAAAACAAATAGAGTTTGGCGTGACAATGCCCTCTATCAAAACAGATAAGTTCCCTTCAAAAAAACGATAGATTGCGCCAGGCCGTCCCTTACCATCTTTAGCCATAGTACCGATCCAAAATGCTCCACTAGGATGCACTCGACCGTCATTAGTACGCATAAGATGGTCTTCTGGAAATTCCAGTACAGTTTCAGTAGCACCACTTTCTAAGTTTAAAACTCGAAAATCGAGCTCAGTAGCAACCAACACTTGTTTCTCGTCTAAAATCCCCGCGGCTGAGGGTAAAACTGGAAACTCAAACTTATGCGTTTCATTACTGGTAAAACCCCTTTCATAAACAGCGGAGCCGTTGATATCGCACCAAACTAAACTTGACCGCAAATGGTGAGTCAAAGGCCCCTCACCGAGTGACAATTGCTCATTTGACCAAACGGACGTTTCAACTAAATTCAAAATTACTGCCTCGTTATTTGTTAAGTGTTGCTAAGAAGTGGTTTATGCCCGCTTGGGATACCTCCATATCTTGCTGAGGGGTACCCGAGCTGGCCCCGATACCACCCAAGCATTCACCGTCAACAATGACAGGCAGTCCACCACCAACAGTGCTGACTCTACCTCCATGCTCTGTGTGAATTCCAAAAGCCAAATTGCCTGGGGTATTCGCAGCATTGTACTCATGTGTGGCTTTTCTCGCTGCGCCAGCCGTGAATGCCTTGTCCTGCGCCACCACAATGCTATGGGCCTTACCCCCATTCATTCTCTCGAAGGCTATCAAATTACCCGAGTCATCCGTCACCGCTATGCACATTGGCAAGCCTATCTCTGCAGATTTGTCTCTTGCCCCCTCGATCAGAATGCGAGCATCTTCAATACTAAGTCTCTTTACCGAAATCATTTCCTCTCCCTTTCCGCGATATTAATAACTTCATTGCTCAGGCAGGATACCATAAACCCTAGAGTTCATCTTATCCGAGGTGTGCGGCTTTTTGGTAGGAATAAGCATGCAAATTATGTACAATATCCTGTACAATATAAGGTGTATGTGAGGTAAAAACTTATGCGGATAGTGACCTATTCTGAAGCCAGGAATAACCTCAAGAGAGTTCTGGATCAGGTTTTAATAGATTCGGACTTTACAATAATATCCAGACGGAATGGCGAGGATATGGCTGTACTATCTCTAAAGCAATTTAATAGTCTTATGGAAACAGTTAACCTCCTAAAATATCCGGTCAATGCGAGCCACTTAAATGAAGCAGTCAGCCAATATAATCAGCGACAAACATCAGAAAATGGGCTTATCGATGAGTAAAAGACTGATTTGGACGAAAGCCGCCTGGTTAGATTATCAATACTGGTGCAATCACCACGAAGAGACTCACCACCGCATTAATGAACTGGTTAAAGACATATTAAAAGTCTCTGTAGACGGCCTTGGTCAACCAGAAAAACTTATCGGAAGTCTAAATGGACTTTGGACTCGTAAAATTGATGTTTCTAACCGTCTGATTTATGCCGTCAGCAAAGATTGTCTTACGATTATTTCCTGCAGACACCACTTGAAACCTCGCATCGCCCTCTAGTCAAAAAAAAGCCGGGTTTAATGGTTCAGAAGGTCAGGGTCACCTTGAGAGCATCCTCGTCGCGTTCATGCGCCAAAATTAGAGCCTGATCTATAGATTCCAGCGGTAATTTATGACTTACCATTTTTGAAACGTCTATTTCGCGTCGCGAGATCCAATCAAGTGCGGTATGAAATGACTTCAAATCTTCTTCACCCTGCGCGTCCACTACCCCATACATTTGAACCTGTTTCATAAAAAACTGCGCATAATTGAACGGTACATCTCTATTAGTATCTGGTAATCCAAAAAAAACGACATTGCTACGGTAGCCCGCAATATCAATCGCTTGCCGAATTGTTTCCGTGCGACCGACAGCCTCTATAACGATATCAGCGCCTCGACCATCTGAAGAGTCTAAGACGGCTTCACGGATGGCTTTACCATCGGGATCGCCTAGAACCGAGATATCTGAGCCAAAAACAGGTGATTGCTTTAATCTCGCTGGAGACAAATCAGAGACAATTACTTTCTCAGCGCCAAATTTCTTTGCTAGCCAGGCAAAAAACATCCCCGCAGAGCCCTGGCCGAGAATAGCAACTGTTTTGCCGATAAAATCCATGTTGCCTCGCCTCAATGCAAATATGGTTGTGCCAAATTGCTGAGCCATCAGTAGATCCTCTTCTGGGCCATCATAATCAGGAAGCTTAAGACACCAAGATGCGGGCAACGTCTGATAATCAGCGAAACCCCTTTGGAAACCGCCTCCTGGGATAGTAAGTACTCGCTCTCCCACTCGTACAGTCTCGTCATACGACTCAACGACCTCCCCTACTCCTTCGTGACCTGGCCAGCCTGGAAGCCCTGGGAAATCATTAGGCGCCCTCCTAGTAAAGAAAACCTGGTGCAAATCAGAACCACAAATAGCGGCCATTTGATTTCTCACGACAACCTGGCCCTTTGTTGGCTCGTAAAGATTTGCATCCTCGCAAACCATCTTGTGAGGCTCGACTAGTCGAGCCGCTCGCATCTTCTTCACAACTCTTTCCTCGATTCATCGTAAGGTGATTGAAGAATAGCTGAATTAGGCAATAAAATCGCGCCGTTAAAAGTAGTAGCTCAAACCAAAATAAACCATGTCTGGGTTAACACCATATTCGGTAGTATCTCTGTGACCTTGAAAATGATAATAAGTGAAATTAGCATCCAGGTTTTCTCTTAGGTTGTAAGCTGTAAACATTGATAAAAAAGATGAGTGATCGCTTAAGTTAAATATTCCTTGAAAACCTATCGTCCAAAGCGGGCCGAGCTGATAAGAAAAATTAGGTATTAGATAGTGCTCCCCTTGCAATACAACCCCTACCGGAAGTCCGGTACCTCGCAAATGCTTTTCTTCCTGCTGCGGCCGATCTAATTTTACACCGTTGTAGTGGTATTCGATCTGACCAAAAGCGCGATCTGAAAAAGCGTAGTCAAAACCTGATGATGCTCTGACGAATTTTCTTTGACCAAAAACTTTTGCAGCCTCAACCCAGAATCCAAACTGCCCTAGAGCCGTTTCCAACCCAAAACCTAACAGATTTTTCTCGGCAAACCTTAAAACCGTAATGTGTAAATCCTTTCTCGAATAAGTATCACTTATCTGCATAAAAGCTGCCGATGTTTGCCTGGACTCTCCAAAAACAATTCCGATATCAAATTCACCTACTTCCCCAATGGGTGACTGGTATCGTATTGCATCTACACCCATACGATATTCTTGATCGAATACTCTGACATCGAAGGGAACAAAAATATCTGTAGGAACAATGACGCGCGAGCTCCCAAAGGTGATAGCCTGTCTTCCCAAGGTCAAATCACCGTGGGGTAATCGCATCTGAATATTAAATCGATCCAAATTCTGCGTCAGCATATGTCTGGATTCAGACTTATCAAGGCGTTCGGCTATGTCCGAAATTCTATAACGATCTTCACTATCTATCAGAGTTGAATACTGGTTAGGTGCTTCTCGTGATATGAAAGTCGGATTAAATTCGTAGTGGATTTCCCACGCCAAAATTGTTTTTTTGGCATTCCAAATAAGCCGAAGATTATTTTGAGATTGATAATACCGGGGTGCCTCGAAAGTCCTCTCCTGCGTAACTGCAACTGTTTTTATATGACCCGAAAAATTAACATCTCCAAAACTAGATACACTAAAACAAAGCATTAACATTGGTCTCAACATGCTATTTAGTCTCGTCTTGCTCAACCTTACCATCGTGTAAATGAATTAGTCTTTTAGCACGATCCATAATTTTTTGGTCATGAGTAGAAAAGACGAATGTCATATCCTGCTCTTCATTTAACCGTCGCATAACATCGAGCAGCGCGGCCCCGGTAGCCGAGTCGAGATTAGCGGTTGGCTCATCTGCTAAAATGATGTCTGGACTAGATGCCATCGCGCGAGCAACAGCGACTCTTTGCTGCTGTCCCCCCGATAGCTGTGCTGGACGTCGATCCCCGAGCCCTTCCAGGCCAACTAAGGACAACACTTCACGGACCCTCTTATGACGTTTATCTGCGGATACGCCTTGGAGCAACATCACATACTCAATGTTTTCCTCTGCTGATAGAACGGGTATCAAATTGTAGGATTGAAATATAAATCCAATATGGTCTCTCCGAAAATCAGAGAGTTCGCGACCAGTCATCTCAGCAATATTAGCACCCGAGAGCCATACCCTGCCTGAAGTTGGATTATCGAGACCCCCAACCAATTGCAGAAATGTTGTCTTTCCAGACCCAGAGGGGCCAATAATAGCCGCAAATTCACCTTGCTCTATTTTAATTGATATATCATCGAGAGCCGCCACCCCTACCTCGCCCTCCCCAAAGAATCGGCAAACGTGCTCAGTTTCTATGACGTGTTTCACAAATCTCCTATAGCGACCGGCGCATTGAATCTACAGGCATGATACGCGCTGCAAAGATTGAGGGATAAATGGCAGAGACTAAAACTAGTATAATGACGCAGCTTGGCAGCAGTGTGAATTGCCCTAGAGCCACCTTCGTGTGAATACCTCGCAAGATAACTCCACTGAAGTCGTAGGTACCGAAAGGAATACCGTGGACCGCAAACCAGGAATTAGCGAAATATCCTACTAATGAGCCAAAAATACAACTCATGACGCCGAGTAAAAATGCTTCCATGATAACCAAACTAATTAGCTCGGGGCCACTTGTTCCTATCGCCTTGGCA
>MDTE01081249.1_pt1 | contig 15959 bp, 13 predicted proteins | sample 811231 | NCBI WGS metagenome assembly MDTE01 (sample SAMN05326651, study PRJNA326480) | marine metagenome | isolation source: seawater | place: Indian Ocean: Red Sea | collected 2010
CCCAGCAGCAGGCTCAGCAGGCTCAGCAACAAGCATCTTCGCAACCTGAAAATGCGCAAGCTCAGGAAGCTGCCCAGGAAGCTGGACAGCAAGCTCAACAAGCTCAGCAGCAGGCTCAACAAGCACAGCAACAAGCACAGCAAGCTCAGCAACAGGCTCAGCAGGCAGGTCAAGAGGCTCAAGAAGCTGGTCAACAAGCACAGGAAGCAAGTCAGCAGGCTCAGGCAGGAGAGCAAGCTGCCCAAGAAGCAGCTGAACTGGCCGAGGCGGCTGAAGCCTTTTCCGAATCGTTCCCATCCGAACCTGCATTTGCCGATAGCGGATCCGAGAACTCACCCGAAGGTTCGGAATCGGAGGATAGTGGTTTCGGGGAAGCCTTGGCATCGGCCGAGCAAGCCATTGGAGAACAGGCTGAAGCCTTGGCCTCGTTAGGCGAACAAAGCGGGGAAGGACAGCCAAGCGAAGGACAATCCGAATCCGGACAAGGAGAACCGAGCGAGGGTCAAGGACAACCAAGCGAAGGACAATCCGAATCCGGACAAGGAGAGCCGAGTGAAGGGCAAGGACAACCAAGCGAAGGACAGTCAGAATCCGGACAAGGAGAACCGAGCGAGGGTCAAGGACAAGGGCAACCGGGAGAGGGCCAGCCATCTCAATCCGGTGAGTCCCCACCTTCCGGGCAAGGTTCGCCCACCCCTTCCTCCGGTGAAGCCCCCCTGACCAACCCGGAAACCGCACAAGCTCTGGCCCAAACCCTCGACTCCCTGGATCAAGCGCTGAACGCCGAATCCAACCCATTCGGGCAAGAGTCGGCTCCTTCCGAAGGGGGTATCCCTTCCGATTCTCCCCTTTCCGAAGCCGCTCAAGCAGCCCAACAGGGTCAACCGGGCGAAGGACAACCCGGAGAAGGCCCTCCCGGGCAAGGACAACCAGGCCAAGGACAGCCAAGTCAGCAACAGTCCGGCCAAAGCTCTCAGGCAGCTCAGGCTCAGGCTTTGGCCGAAGCAGCTCAAGCCTTGGCTCAAGCGACCATGGCCCAAGCAAGCTCCATGGCTCAATCCAGAATGCAAAGCCAGAATGCAATGACTCAGGGTTTTCAGCCGAATTCGGGTGAGGGGGCGGCCGTCGATTCAGCCCCGATCACGGATTTTCAGGAGCTGCCGGTAGCCGAGTTGGAAAACAATACAAAACTCGAATGGAGCCAGCTCCCTCCCAAACTTGCCAAGGATCTGATGGACGGACGGCGGGAAGCGGTTTCCGGGGAATACCGAAACCGCGTGGAAGCGTATTTCCGGGCCATGGCTGAGAAATCACAAAAGAAAAAATAGGTTTTTTAAAAAGAATGAAATCGTTCGCTTTACTCATTTTTCTCAGTCAATCACTAGCGGCATTCCTGTCCGCCCAGCCTGCCGAAAAAGCCGATCAAACCGGAAATCCCTTCAAAAAGGACGAAGTGGACAAGCGGATTGATAAAGCGATTACATTCATTATCAGCAAGCAAAAGAAGGACGGCTCGATCTACGACCGCGGAAACCATACCACCATGACCTCCCTTGCCCTCATGGCCATGGCTGCAGTGGGTCACCAACCCGTCAATCCCAATGACGAAGGCGAAGCCATGCAACGGGCTCTTGACTTCGTTCTGCAGGAAGACAGACAGAGCGAGACCGGATACTTCGGAGCGAAAGACGGAAGCCGGATGTACGGACATGGAATAACCACGCTTACGCTTTCCGAAATGCTTGGCATGGGTCTGGACGAAAAGCAGGATCAGAAAATCCGCAAGAGCACCCAGAAGGCGATCGATTTGATCTTGCGTTCGCAAAAGGTTCCCAAAAGTCCTTCCCACCAAGGCGGATGGCGTTATTCCCCGGACTCCCGTGATGCAGATCTATCCGCAACTATCTGGCAATTGATGTCCTTGCGTTCCGCCAAGAACGCGGGGTTGAACGTTCCGTCCTCCGCGATCGAGGATGCCATTGGTTACTTGAGGCGTTCCTATTGGTCGACCATCGACTCGAAGGGCGAGCCGGTGAACAAAAAATCCGGGTTTTCCTACCAACCCGGCGGACACCCTGAGTATACCACCACGGCAGCCGGATTGCTCGCCATGCAAGTGTGTGGCCAGTACGAATCCCCATTCGTCAAGGGAGCTGCTGACTGGTTGCTTGAAAACGGGCCCAATACCAGTCGCAAATTTTTCTACTACGGAACCTACTATTATTCCCAGGCAATGTACCAACGGGGAGGCGATCATGCCAAGGAGGCCCGCAAGAAAGTCGAGGAAATCCTCACGAAATTGCAGAGGGAGAACGGCTCCTGGCATGGATCCGGATCGGAGGGAAGCGCCGGGGAGATTTACTCCACCACCATGGCCGTTCTCGCCCTGGCGGTCAAATACCACTACCTGCCGATTTACCAAAGGTAACAGAAAGCCTTTGGGCCGTCAGTCCAGTCGGTACGCCCGGATTGCGTTGCCACCCTCGATTGCCTCGCGTTCCTCCCCCGACAAGGTCGAGATAAATTCCCTGCAAAGATTGACCCAGGGTTCGTAATCGACCGCCAGGCGGGCCACCGGCCAATCGGAACCGAACATCAGACGATCGGGCCCGAAGGCATCCAAGGCAACGTCCATGTATGGCCGCAGTTCGTCAAAAGTCCATTCCGTCCAGTTTGCCTCGGTCGCCATGCCGGAAAGCTTGCAAGTGACGTTTTCCCTCCGGGCCATTTCAAACATCTGCTCTTTCCACGGATCCATGAACCCGTCTCCAATCCGGGGCTTGGCAACGTGGTCGAGCACAAAAGGCTGATCGGGGTGAAGATCGACAAATTCTATTGAAGCCCCAAGTTGCCGCTCGTAAATCAGAATGTCATAAACAAGGTCGAATTTCTTCAGTTTTCGAATCCCCTCGTTAAAGGCATCGCCCAATATAAAACGATCATCCGGTTCGTCCTGCACCACGTGCCTGACCCCCTTCAGCCATGGGTTCCCCGAATACTCGGACAGCATTTCTTCAACCGCAGGGTCGGCCAGTGGAAACCATCCGACCACTCCCTTAATAAATTCGTGTTGAGATGCATGTTCGAGAAGCTCGTCCGTTTCCTGCATCGATTGATCAGCTTGGACGGAAACGACCCCGTCTATTCCGGTCTTTTCTATTTGGATCAACAGATCGGCAGGTTGATAATCCCTTTTCAGGATTTCCATGCGTTCGTTCATCCACGAGTACCTAACCGGTTCGTATTTCCAAAAGTGATGGTGAGAGTCGATTTTCATGATAATGTCATACGTTTACGGTGGTGAGGACTTCTTCTTGAGTTCGTTGAGCAAGGCAGGCCAACCGACTTGGGCAAGCTTCTGCTTCATCATTCGATACCCGGCTCCGTAAATCGGGCTGCTGCTTTTGTCCATATTTTCCAGCAGGATTGAAGCAAGTTTGCTTTTTTCCTTTTGCAGGACGAGCGAGGAAGCAAGGTTGCAAAATCCTTCCACTACCGGAGGGGTGGATTCGATAAAACGTTCGTTCAGCCAGACATGGATATGTTCATGAGCCAAAACTGAAACGCATTCGACGTAGGGAAGCCCGTAAAGAACGAATATGCGATGCTCGAAAGTCGTTCCCGGATTCTTGCCACCTTTTACGACCCTGTACTTCGTAAGGGTCAACCCTCTCAAGTTTCCGCTTGCGTTGATTTTTGCCGCTTCCCGGAGCAAGGTGGCGCGGTCCACCAATTGAAGAGTGACCTTTCCTTTCGGTTTGACAAATCCGACCTGCATCAAGGTGGGCCAAATTCTTTTCTCCACTTCCTTGAGTAAATTCAGCTTGAAGATTCCATCCCTCAAGCAAGGACCACAAGTCATCCGGCCATCCGCAAAGAATTGTTCCTTTATGGCATCTCGTTTGGGAAAGATTCGCGAACAGGTTCCGCACAGTCCCGTCTGAGAGAAGTGTTCGACGTGAACCATCCCTCCCCATCCGTCTTTTCGGAAGCGGTTCCCGGGACCAAAATTCTTCCTGCAGACCATGCAACGAAAGCATGCCGTGTGATAACTTGCTTTTCCCGCCTTCGTCGTACGGGTACCGAGGGTTCCCGAGCATGCCGCGCACCTCGGGACACGCGACCACTGCTTGACGTATTCCCGATCGGCAGGACTGAATCTGTCGAGGGAGAAATGATATTCCCGCCCTCTGATCTTCAATCCGATCCGATTACCCACGACCTCGAACAATTCACCCTCGGACTTGTTTCCGCTCGTGGTTGTCCATACCCGGCCGCTAACCGTAAAACAGACGGAGGATAGTACGAATAGAAAATAAGAACGAAGAATTGCCACGGGGTGGAAACAATCAGGCAAGCAAGGACTCCCAATAAGTTATTCGACTCCGAATCTGTTTTGGCCCCGGCATGCCGGGCTTTTCCCTATTCCGAAAAGCCCGATCCAAGTCGAACACCTCCCTCCAGTCAGATCCGATCTGCGGACAAACGCTCTTTGCTTCTTCATCGGACAAATCGGTAAGGATTGTATTTTTTGACTCGGCAAGGGACACCAATTCACCAACAACGTGATGGGCTTGACGGAAAGGTACGCCCAGCTCAACCAAATAGTCAGCCAAATCGGTGGCCAACAACAAGGGATCCGAAGCGGCCGCCCTACAGACATCCTCATTAAAGGAAGATTCCTTGAACGCCCCGGCAACTACCGTAAGGCAAAGGCACAGTTCATCGAAGGAATCAAAGACCGGGGGTTTGTCTTCCTGCAAGTCCCTGTTGTAGGTCAGAGGCAATCCCTTGATGGTAACGAGCAAATTATGCAAATTGCCTAAGATCCGCCCGGTCTTGCCCCGAACCAACTCGAAGGAGTCGGGGTTCTTTTTTTGAGGCATCAGGGAGGATCCGGTAGTGAAGGTATCAGGCAATTCGATGAAACCGAATTCCGAGGAATTCCAAAGGATCACGTCCTCGGCGAGCCGGGAAAGGTGAAGGACACAGGTAGCGCATGCGCTTGCGAATTCCACAAAAACGTCACGATCCGCGACCGCATCCATTCCATTGGGAGTCAACCTGGGCTCTCCGTCCTCATCTACAAAACCAAGGGCCTTGGCTGCATATTCGCGGTCCAGAGGCAAGGTCGAACCTGCAATCGCGCCCGAGCCCAACGGGCATACGTTTGCATGAACCGAAACGGTTGAGAACCTCTCGTGATCCCTGCCCAACGCTTCCAAATGAGCGAGCAGATGGTGTCCGACCGTGACCGGTTGAGCACGCTGGAGGTGGGTGTATCCGGGAATGGGAAGATGGGCATAACGTTGTGCCAATCCCAAGATCGAGCTCATGCATCCCTCGATGCCCGTCCGTACCTGTTCGCATGCATCCTTGAAAAACAAACGCATGTCGGTCGCCACCTGATCGTTCCTGCTCCGCCCGGCATGCAACTTGTCGGCAGCCTCCGTCTTTGCGCGCAGTGCCTGCTCCAAATTCATGTGAACGTCTTCCAGTTCAAGCTTCCATGGAAAATCGTCCTGAAGTATTTCTTCGCGCAATTCCTCTATGCCTGCCTTGATTTGCTCGAGTTCTTCAACCGAAAGCAAACCCACGTGGGCCAGCATGGATGCGTGCCCAAGGCTGCCCTGCAAGTCATAAGGGGCGAGCCTGCGATCAAATGAGATGGACTCCCCGAATACCTGCATGAGGTCATCGGGCTTGCGCGTAAAACGCCCTCCCCAAGTAATTTGCTTTTCATTATCCGGCATAGGACTGCTATCTTCCAAAGGAAGTGTCCCGTCGCAACCTTATTCCCAAAGGGTAGCGGAAAAAGGTCAGCCGAAAATCTTCTTCAGTTTCGCCTTTGCGTGGTCACGATTGAGTTTGGCAATAAAGTCGAGGGATATGTCCTTTGGACAGGCAGCGGAACACTCACCGTAATTCCGACAGTTGCCAAAACCTGCATCATCCATTGCGGAAACCATGTCGAGAGCCCGCTTGTCCTTCTCAGCCTGCCCTTGAGGCAGAAGATTCAAATGCCCGGCCTTGGCAGCGGTAAAAAGCATGGCCGATGCATTTTTGCAGGAAGCCACGCATGCTCCGCAACCAATGCAAGCGGCGGCATCCATCGCTTCATCCGATTCATCTTTGGGGATGGGAATGGCGTTGCCATCCGGGGCACTGCCCGTCCGTACGGTAATGTATCCACCCGCTTGAGTGATCTTGTCGAAGGCCGAGCGGTCGACAACCAAGTCGCGAACCACGGGAAAAGCCCGGGCGCGAAAGGGCTCGACCGTAATCGTGTCCCCATCCTTGAACTTGCGCATGTGAAGCTGGCAAGTGGTGGTCGAGTTCTCGGGCCCATGGGGGAATCCGTTGATGGTAAGCGAACAAGTCCCGCAAATTCCCTCCCGACAGTCATGATCGAACACGATCGGTTCCTTCCCTGCCTCAAGGAGTTGCTCATTGAGTTGGTCGAGCATTTCCAAAAAAGAGGAATCTTCGGATACACCGTCTATCTCATGCGATTCAAAGGATCCCGTTTTATCGGAACTCTCTTGTCTCCAAACTCTAAGCTTAAGTTTCATGAGTCGCGCTTATTTGTAGCTCCGTACGGCAAGCTTGACGTTCTCATACTCCAGTTCCTCGGTATGCCGAACCGGTGTCTCGCCTTCTCCCTTGTACTCCCACACGGCGGCATGAGCAAAGTTCTCGTCATCACGCATTGCCTCGCCCTCCTCGGTCTGATATTCCTCGCGAAAATGACCACCGCAAGACTCTTTCCTCTCCAGAGCGTCCCGACAAAGAAGTTCCCCAAAGTCGATAAAATCCCTGACTCGACCGGCTCGTTCCAGCTCAGCATTAAGCCTTTCTCCACTCCCGGGAACAAGTAGGTTCGAGGCAAAGTCTTCACGAAGATCCTGAATTTGGCCGATAGCCTTTTTCAAGCCTGCTTCGTTCCGAGCCATTCCCGCATATTCCCACATGATCTGTCCAAGTTCCTTGTGGTAAGACCGGGATGATCTCTTTCCGTTGGGCGTAAGCAGTTGATCAACGCGTTCCTTTACGGAATCCAATACTTCCTTCACTTCCGGACCGTCCGGGCTGACTGAACCGGCGCCGACTTGGGCCAAGTAGTCTCCTATGGTATAGGGAATGACAAAATAACCATCGCTCAATCCCTGCATCAACGCACTCGCTCCGAGACGGTTTGCCCCGTGATCGGAAAAATTGGCTTCGCCAAGAACGAAACATCCGGGAATCGTACTCATCAGGTTGTAATCGACCCAGAGGCCTCCCATTGTGTAATGAATGGCCGGGTAAATCCTCATGGGTCGCTGGTACGCATTTTCGCCAGTTATGCGCTCGTACATTTGAAAAAGATTGCCGTAGCGTTCGCGAATGGCGGATTCACCCAGTCTTGAAATGGCATCCGCAAAATCAAGGTACACCCCACGCCCACCGGGACCGACTCCCCTGCCCTCGTCGCAAGCTTCCTTGGCCGAGCGGCTCGAGATATCCCGCGGGGCCAAGTTTCCGAAACTGGGATACTTTCGCTCAAGGTAGTAATCACGTTCTGCCTCGGGGATATCGTTAGGATTTTTCGAACAATCGTCCGCATTGTTGGGAACCCACACCCGCCCATCGTTTCGCAGAGACTCCGACATCAGGGTAAGCTTGGATTGGTGGTCTCCGGAGACTGGTATGCAAGTGGGGTGAATCTGCGTGTAACAAGGATTGGCAAAGCCTGCGCCGCGCATGTATGCCCGGTAGGTTGCCGTAACGTTACAACCCGTTGCGTTCGTGGAAAGATAGTAGGCGTTTCCATAACCCCCCGTGCAAAGCAGAACCGCATCCGCAGTCCATGCATCCGTTGCGCCGGTTATCAAGTTGCGGGTAATTATGCCCTTGGCATGTCCGTCCACTGTCACGAGATCGAGCATCTCGTGACGGGTATGCATATTCACCTGCCCTGCCGCGATCTGCCTGCTCAATGCGCTGTAAGCCCCGAGCAAGAGCTGTTGGCCTGTCTGGCCACGAGCATAAAAGGTGCGGCTGACCTGAGCGCCGCCAAAGGAACGATTGGCAAGCAATCCACCGTACTCACGGGCAAAGGGGACCCCTTGGGCTACGCATTGGTCGATAATATTGGCGCTTACTTGGGCAAGGCGGTAGACGTTCGCTTCGCGGGAACGAAAGTCCCCACCCTTTACGGTATCGTAGAAGAGACGATGTATGCTGTCTCCGTCGTTTTGGTAATTCTTGGCAGCATTGATCCCCCCTTGAGCGGCGATGGAATGCGCCCGGCGGGCAGAATCCTGATAACAAAAGCATTCCACGTTGTATCCCAACTCACCCAGAGTGGCGGCGGCGGCTCCTCCGGCCAAACCGGAACCAACGACGATAATGCGATATTTCCTCTTGTTGGCCGGATTGACCAACTTGGAAGAAAAGCGGTGATTGTCCCACTTATCGGCCAAGGGGCCTTCGGGTATTTTCGAATCAAGGTTCATTTGATCGGTACGCTAGGTAGGGATAGTTCAGGGTAGATGAAAAACTGTAGAAATCAAGGCCGTGTCAAAAAGCGTATAAATTTCATACTTCTGGGCAAGCACGCCGACGGGCACGATGGAAAAGCCAACAAAGATAATCCATGCATACGCTTGCGAAAAAATTTCGAGTTTGCTTCTCCATGACTCCGAACGAACCCCGAGGGTTTGGAAAACGCTGGAGACCCCATGAGATAGGTGACAGCAAAGCAAAAACATGGATACGACGTAAAAGATGGAAACTGCCTCCACGCGAAACCCAGCCAAGACCATTGAGTAAACGTCCTGAATCTCCGATCCGTCAGGCGATCCGACGGTTGTCTTCATGTTATCGTACTCGGGATAAACGGTTCGGATCGTGAAGTGTAGCAAATGAAAGACGATAAAAGCCAAGAGTATGGAGCCCGTGAGTCCCATATTGAGAGAAGACCAGCCTGCCCGTTTCGTATCCTCGATCCGATTGGCTTGGGGCCGCGCCTTTCGGTTTTCCGAAATCAGGGCGTAGGCCGTCCAGGCGTGGAGTACCACACACAGGAGCAGAAATACCCTGGAACCCCACAAGACAAACCAAGGCAATGACTGCAAGGCATGGGCGTATGCATTGATCTGCTCTTGACCGGCAAGCATTTGCAGATTGCCCGCCATATGAACGAATACAAAACCAATCAACACGATGCCCGTCAGGGCCATGAGATATTTTTTGCCAAGTGATGAAGAAAACATGAAATCTATAAACTATTTCCAATTGTTGACTTACTCAAACAAATGACGAGTCCAAAGGTATCGATTCTAAAGAATATAAGCCAAGCCAATTAGCCAAATTAATAGTCTTGGGAACTCCAAATGGATTTCAAGCCAATAAAATTCAATAAAATTCAAAACAAGGTTGCAACCACCCTTGCTTACATGTCATTCAAATTTCAGGGGGTTAAACAAAAATGAAATACATATTTATTACGGGAGGGGTGGTGTCATCCTTAGGGAAAGGGCTTACTGCCGCGGCACTGGGTGCCTTGCTTGAGCAGCGCCGCCTGACGACCAGAATTCAAAAGTTCGACCCTTATCTAAATGTGGACCCCGGGACCATGAGTCCCTTTCAGCATGGGGAGGTTTACGTGCTGGACGACGGTGCGGAGACCGACCTCGATCTTGGACACTACGAACGTTTTACCTCCGGCAAGCTCTCCCGTTTCAACAATTTGACGAGTGGCCAAATTTACGAATCCGTGATTCGCAAGGAACGCCGGGGCGAATACCTCGGAAAGACCGTTCAGGTTATCCCTCACGTTACGAATGAGATCAAGGAACGCATTCATGCAGCCGGCGAGGGGGTGAACGTCCTGATTACCGAGATCGGAGGAACGATCGGTGACATCGAAGGACTTCCATTTACCGAGGCCATGCGCCAGTTTGCCAGCGAGGTAGGAAAAGCAAACGTTCTTTTCATTCACATGACCTTGCTCCCCTCCCTCAAGGCAGCTGGCGAGCTAAAGACCAAACCCACTCAACAAAGCGTGGCCAAATTACGTGAGATCGGAATCCAGCCGGATATCCTGATATGCCGGACCGAACAGTCCATAACGGAAGAGATCCGTGAGAAGCTCAGCCTCTTTTGCAGCGTTCCCACTGAGGCGGTCATCGAGGAATTGGATGTTGCCCATTCGATCTACGAACTTCCCCATATGCTCAAACAGGAAGGTCTCGACACCTTGGTCACCCGCTTTCTCGGGCTTGACGCCCCGGCGCCAAAACTCGACGAGTGGGAAGAAGTCGTCCACCGATTGCTCAACCCTAAGCACAAGGTGCGGGTCGGGATGGTCGGAAAGTACATGGACCTTCAAGACTCATACCTCTCCGTTAACGAATCGATCGTCCACGGGGGAATTCGCAACGATTGCGAGGTGGAGGTTCTGCATATCGATGCGGAGGATATCGAGCGCGACGGCCCGGATGTCCATTTGGCGGAACTGGACGGAATTCTGGTTCCCGGTGGATTCGGGGATCGTGGAACGGAAGGCAAAATCATCGCATCCAAGTACGCCCGGGAAAATGGAATTCCCTACTTCGGACTTTGCCTGGGCATGCAGATCGCCGTCATTGACTTCTCTCGGAACGTCCTGGGGCTCGAGAATGCAAACAGCACCGAGTTCGACCCCGAATCGCCCGATCCGGTCATTCACATCATGGCGGAACAGGTGGGGATCAAGGACAAGGGCGCGACAATGAGATTGGGGGCATGCCCCTGCACGTTAACCAAGGGCAGTTTGGCTTACCAGGCATATGGAAGGGAAGAAATTTCCGAACGGCATCGTCACCGCTATGAATTCAACAACGATTATCGCGAACAACTCTCGAAAGCAGGTTTGCTCATCTCGGGAATTAATCCGGAAAAGGACTTGGTCGAGATCGTGGAGGTCGAGGATCATCCGTGGTTCGTGGGCGTGCAGTTTCATCCGGAATTTCAATCCAAGCCCAATCAGGCTCATCCCCTCTTCGCTTCCTTTATTGAAGCCACCCTTACAAAAAAGCTCGAATCGACGAGCAAGCAGCCAGCGGACTCGAATTGATTTCGTTTCTACTTGATTGGCGGTTGGTCTGACCGATGAGGTGGGGAAGGTATGGGGTGAGCGAGTGCCATGATCATTGACGCGCACACACATCGATATCCGCCCGAAGTGTTCGAGGATCCGAAACTCTTCAGCGATGCCCGTGGGGAGAAACACTGGTTGGGATTAGTCCAACCGACAAAAGGACCGACCCTGCAAGGCTGGGCGGATAGAACCAAAATGATTACCGACATGGAAGAGACAGGCATCGACCGTTGCGCCTTGCTTGCCTGGTATTGGGAAAAGCCCGAAACCTGCCGGTTGCACAATGATTGGCACGCCCGGTGGATCAAGGAAGACCCAGACCGGTTCTATGCCTTTGCCGCCGTCCATCCGGAGATGAACGACCCCGTGGAGGAATTGCAAAAGAGGCATGAGCAGGGGTTCTCCGGAATCGGGGAATGCCACCCTGTTGCTCAAGGGTTCTCCATGCGCGACCCGACTTGGCTAGCCTGTATGGAGTTCGCAAGCGAAAAGGGTTGGCCCGTCAACTTCCACGTCACCGAATCAGTCGGACACGATTACCCGGGCAGGATTCCGACCCCATTGGAAGATTTTCTCTGGTTGGCCCGTCAGTTCCCCGAACTCAAGATCATTCTTGCTCATGCAGGAGGATTGCTCCCCTTCTTCGAACTGAACCCTCGACTGAAGCCCGAACTGGCAAACGTCCACTACGACTTGGCCGCCTGCCCATTGCTCTACGAATCATCCTTGTATCGTCTGCTGATCGATACGGTCGGCCATGAAAAAATCATCTGGGGTTCGGACTACCCGCTCAGGGTTTTCCCCAAAAAACAAAAAACTCCCGATTTCCTGACTTTCCGGAACGACGTGCTCGAAAAATCCAAATTATCGGAGATTGAACAAAATGCGATTTTCGGGCTTACTTTTCTTTCCCTTCTGAATTAACGTGCAGATCGAACTACAATCCATTCGCCCTGACCCCATACCTGAAAATTTGATTCCTGATTCCGAGGTTTGGGAAAGCGACCTAACGATCGAAAGCGGACAAAAATGCTTGATCGCAGCCCAGTCGGGAAGAGGAAAAAGTACCCTCCTGCACATTCTCTACGGTCTTCGAAAGGATTTCTCGGGGGACGCATTGATTGACGGAGATTCCGTTTGCAACCGAACGGCTTGCCAATGGGAAACGATGCGCAAGAAACGGATCAGCCTACTATTTCAAGACCTGAAATTGTTTCCGCAACTCAGTGCCAGGGAAAATCTCGAGCTCATTCCTGAGACAAACCCCTCCGCGCCATCAATTGATGAAATGCTTGATAAAGTGGGCATGGAGGAATTCAGCGAGCAGAGCGTTGAAACTCTATCCTTCGGGCAACGGCAACGCATCGCGTTGCTACGCGCATTGCGCAAACCATACGAACTCCTTCTCCTTGACGAGCCTTTCAGCCACCTTGACCAGGAGAACACGCGCGCCGCTTGCGAACTGATCGAACAAACAACCGGGCTGAACCAAGCCAGCTTGCTCATCTCTTCCCTGGGAGACGAACCGCCCATAAGCTTTGACGGAAAGTTTCGATTGTGAATCCACCCCAAGAACGTTCGATGCGCAAAGCAGTCAGCCCGAGGGGTTCGGGGTGGGAAATCTGGGTAGCCTCCCTCGGATGCCTTTTGGGATCGAGCCTGCTCATCCTTGCAATCCAGTTCTACCAAAACAGCAAAACCATCTTTGATGAACAGGTCGCCCCCAGCAATTTCTTCACCCTCAACAAAAAAGTGAAGGGCGGGGCCTTGGTCAACTTGGGCAAAGGAGAGAAAACCTTTTCAGAAGAAGAACTCGAGGAAATTGCCCAGATGGAAGGCGTCATGCGAATCGGCGGGTTCAAGAGGAACAAGTACCCGCTGACTCTCTACATTTGGCCATCCGGGAAAGTGGGCTTGGGGGTGGCGGCAAAGACGGATCTTTTTTTCGAATCCATCCCCGACGAGTTCCTTGATCAAGTTCCCGAAAGATGGAATTGGGACGAAAACTCCTCGATCGTCCCCATCATCATTCCCAAATTTTACCACGACCTTTGGAACTTTGGTCTCGCCCCCGCGAGAGTCGAGTACCCCTCCCTCTCGACCGAGGCGGCCATGGGGATGCCGATCGAATTGTTCATCGGGTCAAGTCGTGAAGCCACTCTTGAAGGTCGCTTCGTTGCATTCAGCAAGAGAATCAACAGCGTTCTCGTCCCTGAGAGCTTTCTCGCTTGGTCCAACGAAAAATACGGGCAACACGATGTCGGCCAGTATTTCTACATATGGAACGACGATGCAATCGACGGACCGCCCAGAACACTGGAATTTCTCCAGAACTTACCGGACGAGCAAAAGGAAAATGGACAAGCCTCCCCCATAAGTAACCTTACGGAACGCAAGCCTATTTCAGAAATTCTTCAAGGCCAAGAAACGGAAGGTGACCTGCATTCCCGCATCATCATCCAAATCGAGGGATCGCCTTCCGATTCCTTTCTTGGCGAATTGGAAGAAAAAGATTTCGAGATCAACCGAGAATTCCCGGAGCAAGACCTCGCCAAGAAAATCACAAATACCATCCTTCTCGGAATGTCCGTCATCGGCGTGCTTTTCTCGCTCAGTTCGATCGCAACGTTTGCGACCAGTTTTCGCCTGATCGTTTCACAAGCCTCGGAACCTTCAACCAACCTGCTCCTCCTCGGTTTCTCGACCAACTCCCTTACCAAACTGTTCTTCTCCCGGTTCATCCGAATTTTCCTCCTTGTCTTTCTCCCCGCCCTCGCCCTCAGTGCATGGCTCCAATACCTTCTTTCCCAAAAAGCCACGCTCTACGGCATAAACCTCGACACCGGATTGTCTTTCTGGACCCTAGCGTTCGCCCTTGTCTACTGCACCGTTTTTCTTTTGGTCAACCGACGGGTGATCAAAAACTCAGTCGACAATCTAATTGCCTAGGCTCGCCCCCAAGGGGACCCCGGCTCGTTCGCATTTCTTCGGCTTGCATATTGATAAAACCGAGTGATGATCACCAGTTCGTCTTTCCTGACGAAGAAAAAAACGGTTTACTCTTCTCTTTCCAAACCAGCTTCCGCTTCATCCTCGAAAGGCTGAGAAGGTATTTCATCGAACTCAATATCCCCCGGCCCTTCGAATGCCGATTGGGTTGCGGACTCGAAATAATCGAAGCCCGCCTTGATCGATCGTACGGGGATGCGCATTTCGGAAGAAAGGCGTCCCTTGCCAAGGCTCACCCTCCAGGTGAGTGGTGAAACCTTCATCTCCGAAAGACCGGCCATCATTTCTCCCAGGGGATTTGATCATGAACTCAGATACAATCAGGAGAGCTTCATCACCAGTTCGTCGTCCTTGACGGAAAAAGTGACCTCGCTCCCCTCCTCCACGTCACCGGCAACCAAAGCCCGGGCAAGTTGGGTCTCGACTTGTTTCTGCAAGAATCTCTTCAACGGACGTGCTCCGTAGGTCGGATCGTACCCTTTCTCCCCAATCCATTTCTTGGCAGCTTCGGTAAAGACGACGGAAACTTTTCGGTCCTCAAGGCGCTTGTTGAGCCCAGTGAGCAGGAGATCGACGATCTCCGTAATTTCTTCGAGGGAGAGGGGTTTGAACAGCACGACGTCATCAATCCGGTTGAGGAATTCAGGACGAAAATGATCGCGTAGATCGGCCATCACGGACTCACGAACGCTCTCGGTGATTTCGCAGTCGATAACGTTATCCTGCAAGTAGCGGCTACCAACGTTGGAGGTCATGATGACCACCGCGTTCTTGAAGTCCACTGTGCGACCCTGAGAGTCAGTGAGACGACCGTCATCCATTAACTGAAGCAGGACGTTGAAGACGTCGGGGTGGGCCTTTTCGATCTCATCAAACAGAATGACGGAATAAGGTTTTCTCCGAACCACCTCGGTAAGTTGCCCACCCTCCTCGTAGCCAACGTAACCCGGGGGTGCCCCAATCAAGCGGGCAACGGAGTGTTTCTCCATATATTCTGACATGTCGATGCGCGCGACGTTGTTCTCGTTGTCGAACAAGGTCTCGGCGAGGGTTTTGGCGAGTTCGGTCTTTCCGACCCCTGTCGGTCCGAGAAAGAGAAAGGATCCGATCGGGCGCTGGGGGTCCTTGATCCCGGCCCGAGCTCGCATGATGGCCTCGGCAACTGCATCCACGGCTTCTTCCTGCCCGATCACGCGTTCGTGCAGAATACTTTGGAGGCGCAGGATTTTTTCGCGCTCGCCTTCGATCAATTTGGTCACGGGAACCCCGGTCCAGCGGGCCACGATTTCCGCAATTTCCTCAGCTGTAACTTCTTCCTTGAGGATGGAATCCTTCTTTTTATCGGCATTCTCGAGCTTTTCCAATTCGGCTTCAAGGTTGGGCAATTTCCCATGCTTAAGTTCAGCCACGAGGTTCAGGTCGTATGCCCGCTCGGCCCGCTCCATCTCCGCACGTGTTGTCTCTATTTGCTCACGCAGGACACGGACGTCGTCAATCCCTTTGCGTTCGCCTTCCCATTGCCGCTTGATGGTTTCCATTTTGTCCCGGGCATTGCCCAAGTCCTTGCGCAGCACCTCGAGGCGGTCCTTGCTTGCCTTGTCCTTTTCCTGCTTAAGGGCTGTTTCCTCAATTTCGAGCTGCAGGACACGACGGCTGATCTCATCAAGCTCCGCGGGCATACTGTCAAGCTCGGTCCGGATCATGGCACAAGCTTCGTCGACCAGATCAATTGCCTTGTCGGGAAGAAAACGGTCGGAGATATAACGGTTGGAAAGAACGGCCGCGTTGACCAGTGCCTCATCTCGAATATTTACCCCGTGGTGAA
>MDTE01119150.1_pt1 | contig 15956 bp, 17 predicted proteins | sample 811231 | NCBI WGS metagenome assembly MDTE01 (sample SAMN05326651, study PRJNA326480) | marine metagenome | isolation source: seawater | place: Indian Ocean: Red Sea | collected 2010
ATTCGTCACTGGAAGCCTCTAATTTTTTTTCTAAATTTTCAATACGTATGTTTCCTTTTGCGTTAATGACTTGTTTAACTTTATCGTAAATCATTTCATCAGCATAAATTGTCTCCTCTTGGTTAAAAATTTTTATATTTTTTTTTGCAACAATCTTTTGATCTTTATCAATAAGCTCTATAGAATTGGCTTCAAAATTTATTTCTTGGCCAATTAAATTTGTTGTAAAAAAGAAATTTACTAAAAATAAATATATTAATTTTTTTGTTTTATTTTTCATTTATCCTTAATAAGTTTATACTAGAAATTAATATAATAATAACCAATGGTATCCATATTGAAATTGCTATTGGTATTTGCTCATTTTTACCCAGTTCTTCAAAGAAAAAACTTAAATAGTAAATTATGACGGAAATTAGAATCCCAAAAATTAGATGAAATACCTTTGATTTATTATGTTTTATATGAATCATAATTGTTGACGCTAGCACTGTCATAATAGTTAAATAAATAGGAAATGATATTAATTTTTGAATTGCAGAATTTACCTCAGTAGATGAGTAATTTATACTCTCGTATTTCTTTCTTAAATCGTTTAATTCAAATATATTTAGAGAAGATAAATTAGAGAAAAGTGAATTTACATCTTTATAGCTAAGATTAGTATCTAAAATATAATTTTGAACATTCTCCACCTGACCCTTAAAATTTGAAATTTGTGCGTTTTTCAATACCCAAGATTTATTCTTAATCAATATTTCTTTTGAAATTATATTATTTATAAAATTAAAATTTTTGTCGAATTGTATAATATCAACATCAAATAATATTTGATTATTAAATCTGTTTGCATTTATAATATTTATATTTTCAGCGACTTCATCTTTAATCCAAATTCCATTCTCAGTTATTACAGCAAGATATTTATTGTCTTTAGCGTAGGAATTTTTGAGGTTAAGATATGAAAATTTAAGACTAGACGAAAAATTATAATAAATTGTTATTATGATTAATCCGATAAAGAAACTTAAAATTGATAAAATCTTAATTATCTTCAAGTTATCTAATCCAAAATTTTTTAATACGATAATTTCGTTTTGATCCATTAATTTAATAAATGCAAATTGAGCAGTTATTAAAAATATAAATGGAAAAATGTCGAAAAGAACTGATGGTATATTCAAAAATGTTAAAAATATAGGAAGCGTAATTGATACTTTTAAATCTTTAAAAAAATTAATTTCTTCAAATATATTTAATATAAATGCCAATGATAAAAATACTACAAATGTCTTTAATAACGTAGAAATAAATACTTTGCTTATATAGATTTGGTAGGTCTTAAATATCATGCAGTTTTCAAATTAAGTTTTTTAACAAAAAATATATACAATAAAAAAAATAATATAAAAGGAATTGTAAATATAACAAAACTTTCAAAAATACTTGATGAATAAAATTTTGTAGTAATTTCTGAAACTGAAATAGTAATTACACCTAATATAAAAATTTTAAATTTAAAGCTTGAAAAGTTCTGTGAATTTTTCGATTTAATTAATAATAGACCACCAATCAGAGAAAGCAAAGGTATATAGAATGGTTTAAAAATTCTAGTAAATAATTCTTGTGATATCTTATTTTTTAGTGGCTCTGTGTTTTCACAAACAAACTTAAAATTATCTTTACCTATATCTACTGTCTTTTTATTATTAAATAAACATTTGTATAGGTCTTTTGAATTTACTTCTTGGATTTTTGGAAACTTAGTTGTTTTAGATGTATATTTGGATAAATTTATTTGTGTTTCATTAAAATCAAAAGAATTAGTTTTACCATCATTAATATTTAATATTTTACCATTTACTAGCGTTAAAAAATTATTATCTTCTGACTCAGAAAAATACCCTTTTTTTGCGTAAATAATTTTTGATTTTGTTTTAGACAAAGAGTCTTTTATAATTATGTTTTCTAATGTATTCTCATATTTTTTATCTGCATAGATTGTAAGCTTTTCAACAGTATCAATAAATTTCTTGGGCTTAACTAAAAGTGGCAGATAATCGATATTAGACTCTCTTATAAAAGATCTTGCCTTATCTTGTGCTGTTGGAACTATATGTAAACTGAAAAGTAAATTTAATAGAAAAAAAAACAAAGAGTAATTAACAATTACACTCAAAAAAGTTAACTTATTTATTCCATTTGTCCAAAATATTAATGTTTGATTTTGCTCCTCATATTTAATTAAAGTAAAAAAAATTGAGAAAAAGAACATAAAAGGTAATAACTTATTGAAAATTTTTGGTAAACTATAGATTGTATATAAAAAATAAATTTTAAAACTATGACCATCCTCCGTTACAAATTCTAGATAGTTTACAGCTTGTATTACCCAAACAATTAATGTCACAGCAAAGCTTGATAATATAAAAAACTCTAAAGATTCTCTCAAAAAATTTTTAAAAATAATTTTTTTCATTGAAATTTTTCAAAATAATCATATACACCTTTTGATAGAAAAATTGAATAAAAATATGATTTTTAAAGAAAAATATGTTAAATCAGCAAAATTAAACAAGCTATCCGGGTCAATAGTATTTTTTGCAAATGAAAGGTATGAAATTAAAAATATTAGTAAATTAATAAATTCTTCGCAATATAATATATTTAAAAAAAATTTAAAAAATAACACAAAAAAAAAAGAAATTTTTGCATTTGATATTAGTCACAATCAAAAAATTATTTTGTTAACTAAAAAAAATAATAAAGAGTCTTATGTAAAATATGGAGCAAAACTATATCAATTTTTTAAAAATGAGAATTTAAACAAAATTCATATTTTTGGAGATACTATTCAAGCAACCAAGATTATGAGTTGTTTACATGAATTAGTTCATGGCATGAAGTTAAAATCTTATTCATTTAGCAAATACTTAACCAAGAAAAATTCTGATATTTTAAATCTAAATATAATATCTAAAGAAAAAGTAAATTTAAAATTAATTAAAGATTTAAGCGCAATTGAAAAAGGTGTAAATTATACAAAAGATTTAGTATCTGAACCTGGTAATATTTTGCATCCTGATGAATATGCAAAACGTTTAATAAACTTAAGAAAAATAGGTTTAAAAATCACTGTTTATAATACAGCTAAACTCAAAAAAATGAGATGTAATGCTTTACTTGGTGTTGGGCAAGGAAGTTCTAGAGGATCTTATATTGTTACAATGGAATGGAGAGGAAATAAGAAACAAAAAAAACCTTTAGCTTTTGTTGGTAAGGGTGTTTGCTTTGATACTGGAGGGATATCTCTAAAACCTGCTAGATTCATGGAAGATATGACTTATGACATGGCTGGTTCAGCTGTAGTTGTTGGACTTTTAAAAAGCTTGGCTTTGAGAAAAGCAAGAGTTAATGCAGTTGGTGTGGTAGGTCTTGTAGAAAATATGGTTAGTGGTAATGCTCAAAGACCAGGTGATATTGTTAAATCTTTAAGTGGAAAAACTATAGAAGTTTTAAATACTGACGCAGAAGGTAGACTTGTGCTTGCAGACGCAATTACCTTTACAGAAAAAAAATTTAAACCAAATTTTATAATTGACTTAGCAACATTGACAGGTGCAATTGTAGTTGCTTTGGGTTCAGAATATGCAGGCTTATTTTCTAATAATGATAAATTGTCCAAACAACTTCATGATGCTGGAGAAAAAGTGGATGAAAAAGTTTGGAGATTACCACTGCACGAAAATTATGATAAACTAATGAATTCCAAAAATGCAGATATGCAAAACATAAATTATGTAGGTGGAGCTGGATCAACAACAGCTGCACAATTTTTACAAAGATTTGTAATTAATAAAACTCCTTGGGCTCACTTAGATATTGCAGGTATGGCTTTTTCAAAATATGCAGGCTCATTAAATTCAAGTGGTGCAACAGGATATGGTGTGAGACTTTTAGACAAGTTTGTGAAAGATTATTACGAATAAAATGGAGGAAACATTATCAATAATAAAACCAGACGCAATGGAGAGAAATCTCGAAGATAAAATAAAAAATATTTTCATTAAAAATAATTTTGAAATTATTAAAGAAAAGAAAGTAAAACTTGAAAAAAAGGATGCAGAATTATTTTATAAAGTTCATGAAACAAAACCATTTTATAATGATTTGTGTAGTTATTTATCATCAGGTCCGGTATTAGTGATGGTACTTAAAAAAGATAATGCTATAGCGGAGAATAGAAAAATTATGGGGACAACTAATCCGAAGGATGCAGATCCAGGAACAATAAGGAGAGAATTCGGTATTTCAATTGATAAAAATTCAATCCACGGCTCTGATAGTAAAGAAAATGCGGAGAAAGAAATAAGTTTTTTTTTTAAAGATTAGATAATATTTTATCTATAATTTTTGGGTAAATTTTGTGTTCAATTTTTAAAACTTTTTTCTCAATAGACCTTTTATTATCTTTTTTTGTAATTTTAACTTTTCTTTGATAAATTATTTTACCTGAGTCTAAAAAGCTATTTACATAGTGAATTGTACATCCTGTATATTTTTCATTATTTTCTATTACTCTTTTATGTGTATTTAGACCTTTATACTTTGGTAATAATGATGGATGAATATTGATAATTTCTCCTTTGTATAGTTTAATAAAATATGTTGGCAATATTTTCATAAATCCAGCCAAACATATTAATTTAATGTCATTTTTCCGTAAAATATTTAAAACTTTATTACCTAGTTTCTTTGATTTGGTCAAATCAACATAATAATTTTCAATATTATTTTTTTTGGCTATTAGTAAACCCTTGGCTTTTTGTTTATTTGAAATAACTACCTTTACTTTATATGTAGTTTTTTTTTTCAAAGAATATTTAACTATTGATTTAAGATTTGAACCTCTCCCTGAAATGAAAACTGCAATATTATATTTTAATTTACCATTTGATTTTTTCATTAAATAAAATTTTATTCTTTTTATCTCTAATTAACTCACCAATCACATAAGGTTTAAACTCTTTTTTAAAATATTTCTTAACTTTATTAATATTTCTTTTCTTAATAATAAAGCAAAAACCAATACCGCAATTAAAAGTCTTAAGCATTTCAAAATCACTTACTCCCTTATTTTTAATCCAACTAAAAATTGGCAAAGTTTTTATTTTATCCAAATATATATTAGCACAAATATTTTTAGGGATAATTCTAGTTAAATTACCTGGCAAACCACCACCGGTAATATGCGCACACCCATGAACTAAATTTTTTTCTAATAGTTTTAATATCTCTTTTACATAAATCTTTGTTGGTTTCATTAATTCTTTTTTCAAATATTTATTTTGACTTATATTTATATTATTTTTTTTTAAAATATTTCTTACTAACGAATAACCATTTGAGTGAAGACCATTAGATGGAATTGCCATAATAATATCATTTTCTTTAATATTACTTTTTTTAAATAATTTTTTTTCATCTACAATCCCCAATGAAAAACCTGCTATATCAAATTTGTCTCTTGAGTAAGTTCCAGGCATTTCAGCTGTTTCTCCTCCAACTAAATTGCACCCGCTTACTCGACATCCTTTTTGTATCCCTTTAATAATTTTTTTTAATTTTTTTAAGTTGATTTTATCAATTGATATATAATCCAAAAATATTAACGGTTTAGCACCTTGAACTAAAATATCATTAACACACATGGCAACTAAATCTATACCTATAGTATCATATTTTTTTAGTTTGTTTGCTATTTCAATTTTCGTTCCAACACCATCTGTACTTGATACTAATAAAGGTTTTTTGATACCTTTAGGAATACTTGTAATCGACGCGAAGCTTCCAATATTATTGTTATTATTGCCTGATTTTTTTTTTTTATTAAGGTTTGCTATATATTTTACAAAATTATCAGCCGCATTTATATTTACTCCACTATTTTGATATGTAAATTTATATTTTTTCATATATTTAAGAATATGTATACTAAAAAAAATTTTTTCAAAATTGTATCTTACAAAATTATTTATTTATCCACTTTAATTACTGCGCTCATAGTAACTACGAGCGTGCAAAGTAAAATTTTTAAAATAGAGGACATAGAAATTTATGAACCTTTTAACGCTAGTTTCAATAAGGAAATCGTAATTAATAAGGCATTCTCAACTGCATTTAATGAATTAACTTTAAGTATTATTACAACAAAAGACCAAAAAAAAATCAAATATACAAAATTGGATGAAATTAAATTCTTAGTTGATTCATTTGAAATTAAAAATGAGAGTTTTTTAAACAAAAAATATATTGCAAGATTTAATGTGAATTTTAATAAAAAAAGAACTCTAAGTTACTTTGAAAAGAAAAACATTTTTCCATCTTTAAAAATTAACAAAGATTTTCTGACAATACTAATTTTTTTAGATAACGATAAAAATCAAATTTTTCTTTATGACAAAAATCCTTTTTATAAAAATTGGAACAACAACAAGGAAAAATTTTTTTTAATAAACTATATTTTGATAGAGGAGGACATAGAGGATCTTGAAATAATCAATAAAAATAAAGAAAATATTGAAAATTATAATTTCGATAAAATTATTAAAAAATATGGTTTAAATGATTACATAATTTCTATTATGTTTAAAAATAACAAAGAATTGCGAGTATTATCAAAGTTTTTTTTTGATGAAAACTTAAAAATAATTAATCAAAAATATAATAACATTTATTTAAATGATAGTAGCGTAATAGATGATTTGATACTTAAAACGAAAACCAACTTAGAGGATTTATGGAAAAGTAATAATTTAATAAATACATCATTGAAGTTACCAATAAATTTACAATTAAACTCAAAAGATACTTTAAAAGCTATTAGTCTTGAAAACGAAATGGATAAAATTGATTTAATATATGATTACTATGTAACAAGCATTTCCAATAAAGAATTATATTATAAAATAATATTTAACGGAAGTCCAAAGCAGTTTTTAAAAATAATGAGCGAAAAGAATATCCTAATAGATATTGACAACGAAATATGGAAAGTAAAGTAAAAGATTTAAGACAACAGTTATTTAAGTTTAAATTTAATAAAAGTTTTAATCAAAACGATTTTTTTGTAAGTGAAAGTAATTTTTATGCATACAATTTATTAATAAGTTGGCCAAAATGGGAGAAAAAAATAATAAATATAAAAGGTGAACGATATTCAGGAAAAACTCATTTAATTGAAATATTTTTAGAAAAAAATAAAGGTTTAGTAATAGATTTAGACAAATTTAAAAATTTTGATTTAGAAGAAATAAGATTTAACGAAAATATAATTATAGAAAACGTAAATAATGAATTGGATGAAACTCTATTTTATTCATTAATTGATAATATTGATAGACATAATAAATTTCTAATATTAACATCTAATAAATCATTGAACGATTTAAATTTTAAGCTTGAAGATTTAAAATCTAGATTAAAAAATTGTATATTTGCAGAAATTCAAGAGCCAGATGATATTTTAATTAAAGCGCTAATTACTAAACATTTAGCAGATTATCAAATAACCTTAGATACAAAATTGATAGATTTTATATCAAAAAGAATTACAAGATCTTACACTAAAATTAGAGAATTTGTGTGTACAATTGATGAAATTAGTTTAAAAAAAAAAAAAACCAATTAATATGAAAATTATTAAAGATATTTTAGAGGACAAGATTGAAAAAATATAGAACTCATACCTGTGGGGAATTGAACTTAAAAAATAATGATGAAAAAGTTTTGTTATCTGGATGGATCAATAAAAAAAGAGATCATGGAAATCTGTTATTTATTGATTTAAGGGACAATTATGGAATCACGCAATGTGTAATTGACAATAAAAATGAATTTTTTAACAAAATCGAAAATATACCGCTTGAGACAGTTATTCAATTTGAGGGAAAAGTCGTCAGAAGAGAAAAAGCTACAATAAATAAAGAACTTAATACTGGAGAAATTGAAATAAAAATTTCAAATTTTAAGATCTTAGGATCAACCAAAGAGTTGCCTTTACCTATTTTTTCAGATCAAGAATATTCTGAGGAAATAAGACTAAAATATAGGTATTTAGACTTAAGAAGAAGTAAAATTCATAAAAATATAAATTTAAGATCTAAAGTAATTTCCTACATTCGGAAAGAAATGGAAAATTTTGGATTTTTAGAATACCAAACGCCAATATTGACATCATCTAGTCCTGAAGGTGCAAGAGATTTTTTAGTACCTAGCCGACTTAACCCAGGAAAGTTTTATGCACTACCGCAAGCTCCACAACAATTTAAACAACTTATAATGATATCTGGTTTTGACAAGTATTTTCAAATTGCTCCATGTTTTAGAGACGAAGATGCCAGAGCAGATAGAAGCCCTGGTGAATTTTATCAACTAGATATTGAAATGTCCTTTGTAAACCAAGAGGAAATATTTAATATTATAGAAAATTTATTTAATAAAGTTTTTAAAAAATTTTCTACTAAAAAAATTTTAAATGAAAAGTTTCCTAGAATAAGTTTTGAAGATTCAATGCTTAAATACGGAACTGATAAACCAGATTTAAGAAATCCTTTGGAAATATGTGATTTAACAGAAATTTTTAAAAGAGACGACGTAAAGTTTGAAATATTTAAAAAATTGGTAGAAAGTGGTTCGATTGTAAGAGCAATAATATCAAAAAAAACAAAAGATAGACCAAGAAGTTTTTTTGATAATATTGATAAATGGGCAAAAGAAGAAGGTTCTAGTGGGCTTGCATATTTTACTTTTGAAAAAGAAAATAATAAAATATCTGGCAAAGGCCCTATTGGAAAATTTTTTTCAACTGATGCATGCCAAGAAATAATGAAATTAAGCAATGCTGAAATTGGAGATAGTATTTTCTTTGCCTGTGGAAAAAAAAAAGATGTCGAGAAATTGCTATCTTCAGCAAGAGACAAAATAGCAAAAGATTTGGATATAATTGATGAGAACCTATTTGCCTTTTGCTGGATCGTTGACTATCCAATGTATGAAATAGATGAAAAATCAGGAAAAATTCATTTTAGCCACAATCCTTTTTCAATGCCGCAAGGTGATATCAGTAAATTAAATTTTAATCAGCCACTGTCTATTAAAGCATACCAATATGACATAGTTTGCAATGGGATTGAACTATCATCTGGAGCAATTAGAAACCATATACCAGAATTGATGTATAAACTTTTTGCAGTAGCAGGCTACGACAAAAAAAGTGTTGAAGAAAAATTTAGCGGAATGATAAATGCTTTGAGTTATGGAGCTCCCCCACATGGTGGTATTGCACCTGGTATTGATAGGATTGTAATGCTATTAGCAAATGAAAAAAATATTAGAGAAATTACAATGTTTCCTCTCAATCAAAATGCACAAGATTTGATGATGAACGCACCATCGAATGTAAATAATAATCAACTTAAAGAATTAAATATTAATATATTAAAAAAAAAGTAATTATTTTTTTCCTTTAAGATTTATTCTTATGTCTGAAAGATCAACCAACTTTCTTTTATAATCATTTCTTACGAAACCTTTACTTGTCATATCCTTAACAATTTTAATAAGTTGATTGTTTTCTTCAAAAGCATTGTTGTCATTTTCATTTATATTGTCAGATTTGCCAATTGAAGGAGTGTGAGCTAAATCTTCTCTATTTAAATATGAAATAGCCAATTCTCTAAATATATAGTCTAGTATCGAAGTTGCTGACATAATCCTATCATTTCCATAAACTTTGCCAGAAGGCTCAAATTTTGTGTCAACATAAGCATTAACAAATTCATCAAGTGGAACCCCATACTGTAAACCCAAAGATATTGCTATAGCAAAATTATTCATCAAAGCTTTTACTAGTTCACCTTCTTTACTAGTATCTATAAAAATTTCGCCTATTTTTCCATCTTCATATTCGCCTGTATGTAAATAAACTTTATGATTTCCAATAGTTGCTTTTTGAATATAACCTTTTCTTCTATCAGGCATGCTAAATCTTTTATTTATAGCCTCATCTACATTGTTTATAAAATTAGAATTTTTATTTAAATTTTTGTTATCTAAATTTAAACTAGTTTTATCTATTTTAACTTCAGCTAGATTTGATTTATTTTCAAGTGGTCCTTTTTTTTCGAGGCTTTTAGTTTTCCTAGTATCAATCTTGACGTCAATTATTTCGAATTCACCATCGTTCCTTTTCTCTAGATTGTTGAGCTCCGTTTGATCAATTTTATCTAAGAAATGTTTAACTTTAAAAGAACAGGTATAAAAAGTTTCTACTAAATATTTTGACATTTTTTTTTAGATTTATAAAAATATATATATACAAATTTCATTTTTAGTCTAATCTAAATTTTTCAATTTAAAATTGAAAAACTTGTTAAATATTATGTTGACATTATTAAAGCAAACATTCACATGGTGGAATCAGGAAACTTTAGGTACAAGAATTTATACTTTATTTTTTGGAAAGTTTAAGGGTAAGGATTATTTTGGAAATAAGTATTATCAAAATAAATCTGGAAAAAGATGGGTCATTTACAGCGGAGAAGTAGATGCAACAAAAATACCAAATGAGTGGTATTCTTGGATGCACTATTTAAATAACAAAATTGAAAATGTACAAGAATTAAAGAAATACAGCTGGCAAAAAAAAAATATCCCTAATCAAACAGGCACGTCAAAAGCTTTTCATCCAAATAAAAATGATAAAAATGAATATAAAAAATATAAACCCTGGAAAGAATAAATTTTTTTTTTTAATTATAATTTTTTTTATAAATATTCTAACTAAATTAGCACATGCTGAGGATGATACTTATTTTGGAAAAACGGTAGATATACAAATTTTAGATAAGCTAAGTTCAAAAAATAGATTGGTAAAAATCAATATTGGTGAAGAATTTATTTTTAAGAATTTAGCTCTTAAAGTATTAAAATGTAAAAATTCAAAATTTGATGATAATCCCGAAATAACCTCATATTTACAGGTAAAAGATATTAATAATCAAAATAATAATGAAGTGTTTGTATTTAACGGATGGACTTTTTCTTCAAGTCCTTCAATACAAGTTTTCGACCATCCAGTATATGATCTATGGATATTGAAATGTTACTAAATTATTTTATCTTTATCAAGCCATGTTACGTTGAAGTCAGAATTTAAAAATTTTTTGTGTTTCAGAAGTTTTTTATGTAAATCAATAGTTGTTGTTATACCTTCAATTACAAACTCATCTAAAGATCTTAAAGTTCTTTGTATAGCTTCGGTTCTATTTCTTCCATGACATATAAGTTTACATATCATACTATCATAATAAGGCGTTACTTTGTAACCTTGATAAATAGAACCATCAACTCTTGTTCTAAATCCAGATGGTTGGTGGCACATCCCAATTAACCCAGGCGAAGGTTGAAAACCTTTGCTTGGATCCTCTGCATTTATTCTACATTCGATAGCATGTCCTCTTGGATTAATATCTGATTGTTTCAAAGCAGTATTTCCAGAGTAAGCTATCCAAATTTGTTCTTTAACAATATCAATACCTGTAACCATTTCTGATACTGGGTGTTCAACTTGTACTCTTGTATTCATTTCTAAAAAATAAAACTTTCCGTTTTCATATATATATTCTACTGTCCCCGCACCCTCATAGCCAATTTTTGAGACCATATTGACAGTTTTTTCAAACAAGTCTTTCCTTAAATTATCATCTAAAATTGGACTGGGTGTTTCCTCGATTAGCTTTTGGTGCCTTCTTTGAATTGAACAATCTCTCTCGTGTAAATGAACAGTTCTGTTTTTACCAGACAATATTTGAACTTCTATATGTCTTGGATTTTCAAAAAACTTTTCAATATAAACTTCATCATTAGCAAAAAATTTCTTAGCCTCGGATTTTGCTGTAAAAAATAGATTGTCAAATTCATTTTCTGATTTAACTACTTTCATACCTTTGCCACCACCACCCCCAGCGGCTTTTATTAAAATTGGATACCCAATTTTATTTGCTATTCTTTTTCCTACATCTCGATTTGAGACTCCTCCCTCTGATCCCTCAATCACAGGTATACCATATTTTTTAGCTGTATTTTTTGCCTCAATTTTATCTCCCATCATCTTTATTATTTCGGGAGAAGGACCAATAAATTTTATGTCATTATCTTTTAATATTTTTGCAAAATTGTAATTTTCAGATAGAAAACCATAACCAGGATGGACCGCTTCTGCATTTGTTACTTCAATAGCAGATAATATAGAAGGTATATTTAAATAACTATCTACAGGTTGTCTAGATCCTACGCACAGACTTTCGTCTGCTAATTTAACATGCATACTTTCTTTATCTACATCTGAATGGATTGCAACTGTTTGAATACCCCACTCTTTACAAGCTCTAATAATTCTAACAGCTATCTCACCCCTATTTGCTATAAGAATTTTTTTAAACATTTACTCTAATATTACAAGAGTTTGACCAAATTCAACAGGTTGTCCATCCTCAACAACCACTTTTTTTACAACACCATCTTCAGTTGATGGCACATGATTCATTGTCTTCATAGCTTCAACTATCATAACGGTATCTCCTTTTTTAATTTTTTTACCAATTTCAACAAACTTTTTTCCACCTGGTTCAGGTGCTAAGTACGCAGTTCCAATAATTGGAGATTTTATTTCAGTCCCAGATATATTTTCTTTTTCTTTAATTTCACTTGTATTTTGTATCACTTGTATTTTATTATTATCTTTTATTGAGTTTCTAGCGACTTTAATTTTAATATCTTTTTCTGAATACTCTAATTCAGAAAGTTTATTTTCTTCTAAACAATTTACTAATTCTTTAATTAATTTTTTATTTATTTTCATTTGTTAACATCTTATGTATTGCTATTATGGCCAAAATATAACCATTACCTCCTAAACCAAATATACCCCCATTTACAACGTCACTTATTAATGATTTTTTTCTAAAATCTTCTCTATTATATATATTTGATATATGTAATTCTATTTTTGGTTTTGTAAATATTTGGAGCGCATCTCTAATTGCAATAGATGTATGTGTGAACCCCGCTGCGTTAATTATAATCCCATCATGTTTTTCTTTAGCCTTTTGTATCAATGTGACTATTTCCCCTTCGATATTGGACTGTACAAATTCAAGCTTAATATCTAATTCATTGGATTTTTTAATACACAGCTCTTTGAGTTCTTCATAAGTAATTGTACCATATTGTGATTGTTCTCTTTCACCTAATAGATTAAGATTTGGACCGTTAATAAATAGTATTTTAATACTCATAGATAATACATAATGAAAAAAGTCAGAAAAATCAAAATTAATTTAAATGGAAAACCTCTTTTTATACCAAAAGGTAGCTCAGTTTACAAAGTTATTAAAAAAAATAAATTGCACCTAAATAAAATTGCCGTTGAATTGAATAAAAAAATTATTAATAAAAAAAAAATTAATAAAACTTTACTTAAAGATAAAGACAAAATAGAGATTGTACACTTTATTGGTGGAGGATAATGAAAAAAGACTTTTTTAAGATTGCATCAAAGAAATTTAATTCAAGATTAATAGTTGGCACTGGAAAATATAAAAACTTTTTAGAATGTTCAAAAGCTATAAAAGTATCAGGAGCCGATATAGTAACGGTTGCTGTCAGAAGAGTAAATATATCTGATAAAAAGAAACCTGTATTAATGGATTATATTGATCCAAAAAAAGTAACATATCTTCCAAATACAGCAGGGTGTTTTTCCTCAGATGAGGCTTTGAGAACTCTAAGATTAGCAAGAGAAATTGGAGGGTGGAGGTTAGTTAAGCTTGAAGTGTTGGGAGACAAAAGCAGCTTGTTACCCGACATGATTGAGACACTTAAATCAACAGAAGTATTATCCAAAGAAGGTTTTAAGGTTATGGTTTATTGCAATGATGATCCACTGATGGCAAAAAGATTAGAAAATGTTGGCGCTGTAGCTATAATGCCTCTGGCAGCACCGATTGGTTCAGGTTTAGGGATACAAAATTATACAAATATAAAAATTATTAGAAATCAAACTAAACTTCCACTTATAATTGATGCAGGAATAGGAGAGGCTTCTGATGCTACAATTGCAATGGAACTTGGTTGTGATGGTGTATTAGTTAATACAGCAATAGCGCAAGCAAAAAAACCATTAGAGATGGCTATTGCCATGAAATATGCAGTTATTGCTGGGAGGAAATCTTACTTATCAGGGAGAATAAAGAAGAGTTTAATGGGATTTGCATCAACTACAAAAAAAGGGATTATTTAGCTTTTTTTCTTTTATAGAATCTTTTTTTTTTAAAATTTTTTTTTTCAAACTTAATTATGTTGTTTGTATTATTTTTGTTATTAAGTAAGATTTTTTTAATTTCTATCTTGTGCTCAATTTTTTCTAAAATTTTTTTACTTTTATTTTCAAATGATATTTCGTATTCGGGCACTAAAAATAAGTTATCTCCTAAGAGATTAATCTTTATTTTATATTTTTTTTCTAAATATTTAAGGTCCTTCTGAAAGTTTTCAGATATGAAACTTTTAATTTTTTCTGGCATATTTGCGTTCACTATTTTAGCTTTTGAGCTAATTGCTTTAACTTCTATTAATTTTATCATTTTTTGAGCAAATGATTGATTTGTTAGGGAAATATTCCATTGAATACTGCTTTCCCGCAATCTTTGTCTGGACATTTCTAACAACCCAAAGTTACTGATTTTACCGATTTGAACTCTTGCTCTGTCTTTTCTACATCTTTCTTTAAGTTTTCTTTCAACACTTTTTCTATTTCCAAAGTTCATCATATCAATAAAATCAATTATAATTAATCCAGACAAATCCCTAATTTTAATTTGTCTAGCTATTTCTTCCGCAGCCTCTAAATTTGTATCTAAGGCAGTGCTCTCAACATTTTTCTGCTTTATTGATTTACCTGAATTTATATCAATAGATACCAATGCCTCAGTAGGATTTATAACTAAATAACCACCTGAATTAAGCTTTACTTGAGTATCATAAATTTCATTTAGTTTTTCCTCAATTTTCTCTTTAATAAATAAAGGTTGTTTGTCTCTATATTTTTTTATTTTTTTCACACTCTTTGGCATCAGAATTTTCATAAAATTTTTTGCTTTTTGATAACCTTCATTGCCTTCAATTATTATATTTTTAGTTTCATCATCATAAATATCTCTTAGCGTACGTTTTATTATGTCACTTTCTTGGTGTACTAATGACGGAGCAATAGAGTTCATAGCCGTATCTTTAATTTTATTCCAAATTTCTATTAAACTAGATAAGTCATGCTCGATATCATTTTTTGTTTTATTTGAACCTGCAGTCCTTACAATTAATCCCATTTCTTTAGGAATCTTAATTTCATTTAATATAGATCTAATTTTTTTTCTCTCTCCAAAATTAAAAATTTTTCTTGATATTCCACCTCCCTTTGGCGTATTTGGCATTAAAACAATATACTTGCCTGCAATTGATATAAATGTAGTAAGTGCAGCTCCCTTTAAACCTCTTTCATCCTTTAGAACTTGAACTAATATTACTTGATTAGGTTTTATGACTTCTTGAATTTTATATTTTTTAGCTGGAATTTTTGATCTACTGTAATCAGTTATATTTTGATTTTCGATTTCTCTTGTTTTTTCTTTACTAACTTCGACACTGTCACTTGAGGATGTTTCATTTTCTTTTAATGATATATCATCTTCCTCACTTTTCCTTGCAAGCTCCTCTCTTAATTTTTCCTCTTCTTTTTTTATAACATCTAAATCACTTAATGGAATTTGATAGTAATCTGATTGAATATCATTAAATGATAAAAAACCATGTCTATCTCGACCAAAGTCTATAAAAGC
>MDTE01011747.1_pt1 | contig 15953 bp, 18 predicted proteins | sample 811231 | NCBI WGS metagenome assembly MDTE01 (sample SAMN05326651, study PRJNA326480) | marine metagenome | isolation source: seawater | place: Indian Ocean: Red Sea | collected 2010
AATTGCTTTTAATTTTCTTCTTATTTTGTTTCTTTTGACTGCATTTCCAATTTTTTTTTTTATTACAAAACTTATAAGCAAATTATCCTTTTGCCTGGATTTAAAAAAATTCTTAGCAGCAAAAACAGAAAAATAATCAGTATGAACTTTTTTTTCTTTAAGTACTTTTTTGAATTGGTTGCTTTTTTTTAGACTTTCAAGCTTAACCATTTATTTTAGGTGGATAGAGTTTTTCTTCCTTTGGCACGCCTACGAGCAATAAGCTGCCTTCCAGTTTTAGTAGCCATTCTAGCTCTAAAACCGTGTCTTCTTTTTCTTACTAAATTGCTTGGCTGATAAGTTCTTTTCATAAATGTTAAAAGGTATATATTTTAATTATTGTCTATTGTACAGGTAAATTATGAGCAAAAATTTAAAAATCATTTTAGGTATTTCTTACTTGCTCATTTTATTTGGATTTCTTTATTTCATTTTTGGAAGCATACAAATAAATAGACTTAATGATTTTTCATATTACAAGGATCTTCAGTCAAATTTAGACGCCTACATAAGTTCTAATTTTTTTATCAATTTGTTTTACTTTTTCATTTTTGGAATTGTATGGGTTATGTTGCTTGGATTTGGGTCCCCAATTTTAATAATTTCAGGAATATTATTCGGCCAGTGGCTTGGAACAGCCATATCTGTTTTATCGCTATCATTTGGGGCATTAGCGTTATATTCAATTGGAAATTTCTTTTTTAGAGATTTGGTAAAAGAAATACTAGAAAAAAAATTTGCTAAATACATATCATTATTTCAAAAAAATGAATTTTTTTACTTTTTTATTTATAGGTTTGTTGGAGGTTTAGGAATTCCCTTTTTTTTGCAAAATTTGCTACCAATTATTTTTGGAATGAAAAAAAAGAATTATTTTTTTGCAAGTTGTTTTGGATTTATACCAAGTTTTTTTATTATGAATACGATAGGATCAGGATTAAATATTTATGTAAAGCAAGCTAATAATTTTAGCATGGTAAATTTTATTTTATCAAAAGAAATTTACCTACCAATCTTAATGTTCGTAGGTTTAATGGCTTTATCTTTACTGATAAAAAAAAAATTTTTTAATGATAGAAATTAATAAAAATAATTTATCTGAAGATTTAAGCCCCTATCTTAAACAACATAAAGATAATCCAGTTAATTGGCAAATTTGGTCAAACGAGACTTTGAGTTATGCAAGGAAAAATAAAAAGCCAATTTTACTAAGTATTGGATACGCGAGTTGTCATTGGTGTCATGTAATGGCTCACGAAAGTTTTGAGGATAATGAAACAGCAAAAATTATGAATCAATTATTCATTAATATAAAAGTTGACAGAGAAGAAAGACCAGATTTAGATTTTATTTATCAAAGTTCTTTTCAATTATTTAATCAAACTGGAGGAGGCTGGCCTTTAACAATGTTTTTGGATGAAAATGGAGTTCCGTTTATGGGAGGTACTTATTTTCCTAAAGAAGCTAAAAATGGATTACCATCTTTTAAAGAGGTTATTAAAAAAGTTTCTGAAGCATATAGCGATCAAAGAGAAAAAATAATAAATCAAAAAGATTTAATTATTAAAAATTTAAATTTAAAGAAAAACTCAGTTTTAAACCAAGATCTTGAACCAATTCTTGAAATGTCGTTAAGTCATTTAGATCAAGTAAAAGGTGGTTATAAAGGAGCACCAAAATTTCCCACATTTAATTTGTTTGAGACTCTCCTTTATTTTTATAATTCATCAAAAGATATAAAATACCTGAAACCGGTTGAATTAATTATAAAGCAACTTTGCTCAAAAGGAATTTACGATCATGTAGAAGGCGGCATTGCCCGATATGCTGTTGACGAAGATTGGACAATTCCACATTTTGAAAAAATGTTATATGATAATGCACAATTTATATTGTTACTCTCAAAATTTTGTAAAATTAATTCAGATGATTATTTTAAAGAGAAATTAGAGCAAACTATAGAGTTCCTAAAAGAAAAATTTCAAAATAAAGAGGGTTTTTTTGGATCTGCTTATGATGCAGATAGCGAGGGAGAGGAGGGTAAATATTATATTTATTCATATAGTGAAATTAAAGATTTTGAAAATATTGAAAAATATTTTGACATAAAGCCAGAGGGAAACTGGGAAAATAAAATCATTTTAGTTGAAAAAGAAAAACCAAATCAAGAAATTTTAAAAAAGCTTTTACAAATAAGATTAAAAAGAAAAAAACCCTTTTTTGATGATAAAACTCAATTAGATTTAAATTGTTTGATGATAAGTGCATTGGTCGCAGCTAATGAAATTTTGCCAAAAAAAAACTATCTTAAATATGCTGAGGAATTTTTCTTAAAAATAGAAAAAAAATATATTGAAAATAAAATCTACCATAGCTACTCAGAAGATATCGTATTTATTGAAGACTATGCTTTTTTAATTAATGCAATTAATGATTTGTCAGATTCAACAATGAATTTTAAATACAAAGATTTAGCTAGAAAATTGTCGCTTGAAGCAATTAATAAATTTTTTTTAGATGATAAAAAAATTTTTCAAAAAAATTCAAAAAAAAATAATGATACTTTTTTTAACCCAATTGATATAGGTGATAACACAATACCTAACGGCAATGCAATCATGCTTATAAATTTAGTAAAATTAGGAATGATGGAAGAGGCAAAAAAATTATCTGAAAGCTTAAATGGTTATCTAAATATTTATAAAAATCACATGATGACAGCTATAAGAGCATTAGATTTTTTTAACAATATTAAGTCAGGTAAAAATTGCAATGAACAAGGTTGTTTCATAAATGATCAAAAAGATTAATTGGGTGGCGTGGTTAGTTTTGGTTATTTTGTGGAACTACGGTTTTCCAAAAGCAACACCCTTTCAAGATGTGCTAGTTGCTGTTTTATTGTCTTTAATTTTTATATTAATTAAAAAATATCAAAAAGAATGAAAAGATTAATTATAATTTCTAATGAGAGAGTTTCTGAAAATTCCAAGGGAGAGTTTAAAAGCACAAATCTTGATTTAAAAGTTTTGCCCGATGAACTTAATAAAGAGTTTAATGTTGAGTGTGTATTTAGAAAGTCGAAAAAAGAGCTAAATCATAAATATGATATAAAGAAAATATTTATAGGATCTTCAATTTTTTCTTTTTTGTACGGGGTGGTTAGGACAATTTTTAAAAAAAATATTTATCTTATTATAGCAATTAGTCCTTATACTTTTTTCACTTTTCTTTTACTCACTATTTTTAGAAAGAAAATTTATGTTTATTTAATGAGCAATGGATATGAGGAGTATGAATATATTTTAGGGAAAAATTTTAAATGGATTTATGGCCTTATGTTTAAAATTGTTACGAAATTTTCGATTGTCATCGTATGTCATAAGAGACTTTTTGATCCAAAAAAATCTCATGAAATTACCCCTTCTCGCTTGAATAATAATTGGATTAAAAATTGTAACTTACCAAATTTAGATAAACCAAGACTTTTGTATGTAGGTAGAATAAATCCTGAAAAGGGGATTGATAATTTTATAAAGCTTTTTAATAAAATGAATACAGACTCAGAGCTTTTTATAGCAGGGAGCGCAGAAAAATTTAAAAACACAGATCATAAAGTAAAATCTTTAGGATATATATCTTCGGAACAAGAATTAATAAGAACCTACGACCACTGTAATATTACAATTTTACCCTCATATACTGAAGCTCACCCATATGTCTTAGAAGAGTCATTATCTAGAAAGAGACCAATTATTATATTTGAGGATATAGCTTATGTGAAAAAGAACAAAAAAGGAGTGTATATAATCAAAAGAGACTCCTACGAAATAAAAGAGCAAATTGAATGGATATTAAGAAATTATCAATCCATCCAGAAAGAAATGGATCAAAATGACCTCCCAACCATGCAGAAAATGGTAAAGCAATTTTCAAATATACTACAATAATATATTTTTTATAAAAATATTTTACTATAATCACACATTGAATAAGTAAATTGCTTATGCTACTGAATTGTATGGCAAAAGTACTTTTAGTTAACCCACCTTTCTACAGACTCTTGGGTTCGAAATATAATGCTAATTCTTTAGGTATAGCCTACATAGCATCATACTTGAATAAAAGAGGTCATGATGCGTGGTTGTATAACGCAGATTATGTAAGCGACTATGGATATATAAAAATTAAGAAAATTTTCTCAAACTTTAATTCTTATAAAGATTATTTTCAGGATAAAGATAATGCTATTTGGCATGAAGTGAAAGATAATATAATCAGATTTAAGCCAGATTGGGTTGGCTACACATCTTATACGGCGAACATTAGCGCAATTAAAATAATATCTGATCACGTAAAAAAAGCAAACCCATCAATTAAACAAGTTGTTGGAGGAGTACATGCAACATTAGACTCAGATATTTTAAACACTCTTACGTCTATTGATTATTCAGTTCAAAGGGAAGGTGAGGAAGCCTTTACTGCACTTGTAGAAAATAAAAATCCTAAATTTATTCCTGGAGTAGTTTCAAGGGATAAAGGAGGGATATTATTCAAAACAGGAATTGCTCCAGTTATTAAAAATATCGATAACCTTCCAATGCCAGAAAGAAACAAATTTTGGAACATTCCTGAGCATGAAAGAAAAAATGTTGATGTATCTTATGTTAACACAATTAGGGGATGTCCATACAAATGTACTTATTGTGCATCACCATTTCATTGGGATAGAAAAACAACTAGATTAAGATCTCCAGAGTCAGTTCTTGAAGAAATGCATTTACTTAAAGATAATTATTATGTTCCAACTAAATATGACTATGCAGCTTCAGCAAATATAGATCAAAAAGATCAACTCAAAATCGAAGATAATACAATTGTATATTTTGTTGATGACGTCTTTACCGTCAAAAAGAAGAGAGTGAAAGATATGTTAAGAATGATGATTAAAGATAAACTTAATATGAGATGGAAATGTGAGGCAAGAGCAGACCATCTAGACGACGAGATTTGCGAGTTGATGGCAGAGGCTGGTTGTGAAAGAGTAAAAATTGGTTTTGAGTCTGGTAGTAATAGAATTTTGTCTGAAGTTAAAAAACTAGAAACAAGAGAAGAGATGTTGAAAGGTGCAGATATGTTAAAAAGGGCTGGTGTTCCATTTTCTGCTTATTTTATGGCAGGATTTCCAGGTGAAACTGATGATGACTTAAAAGAAACAATCGATTTTGCAAAAAAAGTTGATGCGGACTATTATTCACTATCTGTTTTGGCACCGTATTATGGAACAGAGTTATACGATCAACTAATGAAAAATGGACATGAATTGGATCAACAACCTTGGGAGTATTTTTTTCACCAATCTCCAAAACCAATGGTTAACGACAAACTTAGCACAAAAGTATTAAGTGAGTATCTTGCTCTAGCTGAGCTTAATACAAAAAGTAAAAAGAAACGTGGTTATATTTAATAAATTTAATGAGGAATATTTTAGTTACTGGTGGCAGTGGATTTATTGGCTCAAATATTGTTGACTTATTAGTAAAAAAAAAATTTAATGTAACGGTTATTGATAAAAAAAAACCTAAAAATTTAAAAACAAAATTTATAAAATCTGATCTATCAAACATAAAAAATTTAAAAAAAATTACTAAAAACATTGACTGTATTTATCATTTGGCAGGAGTTTCTGATATTAATAAAGTAAAAAAAATGCCAACACTGACCATTAAAGATAACATTATTTTAACAGTGAATTTATTAGAAGCAGTAAGAATAAATAAAATTAAAAGGTTTATTTTTGCAAGTAGTATTTATGCTAATAGCACACTAGGAAATTTGTATACAACCTCCAAAGTTGCAGCTGAAAATATAATTAAGAATTATTTTTTGTTATATAATACAAAATATACAATACTTAGATTTGCAACAGCTTATGGAACTAACAATCGAGGGGTAGATGTCATTTCATTATTTATTAAAAAAGCATTAAAAAATAAAACTATAAATGTACATGGCAACGGAAATCAAACAAGAGATTTTATACATGCTGAAGATATGGCTACTTGCTCACTGAAAATTCTAAAGAAAAGATTTGAAAATAAAACTATTACAATAGGAAATATGGTTAAAGTAAAAATTATTGAATTAGCTAAACTTATAAAAAAATGCACTAATACAAACTCAAAAATTACAATTAATAAAAAACAAAAAAGATTTGATGATTTTGATTTAAATAAAATAAAAAAAATTCCTGCGAGTGATTATTTAAAGTATAAAAGTAAATATACTTTAAAAAAAGGAATCGAAAAATTACACAAGGAAAGTATTTAATGAAATGGAAAATTCCATACATTGACTTTGGAAGACAATACATAAATCAAAAAAATTTACATTTAGCAAATTTTAAGAAAATTATGTTAAGTGGAGATTTTGTTTTAAGAGATGAAGTGCTAAAATTTGAAAAAAAAATCTCAAGTCTTTTAAAAACAGATTACGTAGTATCAGTTAATAGCTGCACAGATGCTTTATTGCTTACACTAGCAGCAATGGGTTTCAAAAAGAATTCAGAAATCATTACAGTGGGTCATACGTATGTAGCAACTTTGTCTGCTATAAAACACGTGGGATTAAATCCAGTGCTAACAGATATTTCTGATGATTATAATATTGATGTTAATCAGATAGAAAAGTTAATTACAAAAAAAACGAAAGCAATTTTACCAGTGCATTTATATGGACACTCTTGTGAAATGAATAGTATTATGAGAATAGCAAAAAAATATAATTTAAAAGTTATTGAGGACTGCGCCCAGTCCTTTGGAGCAAAATATAAAAAAAAATATGTTGGTACATTCGGTGAAGTTGGCTGCTTTTCATTGCATCCACTTAAATCGCTAGGCGCAGCTGGTGATGGTGGATTTATTGTTACTAAAAACAGATCGCTTTATGAAAAGTTTATAAGATTAAGGAATCATGGGCAAGGCAGACGAAAAAACGGGAAATATTTAAAGTCTAGATACGATATAGATTATTTTGGATTTTGTACTAGATTAGACAATTTACAAGCTGCGATAGTTAACACTAAACTCAAACAATTAAACAAAAATATTCGTTTAAGAAATAAAATAGCTGAAAATTACAATAAATCTTTTGAAGATCTACCATTGGTTTTACCAAAAATACATAAAAAAGATATGTATTTAGATGTTTTTAATTCATATGTTATTCGTACAAAAAAACAATTTAGTCTCTTTAAGTTTTTGAGAAAAAAAGGAATTGAGGTCTTAATTAATTGGCCAAAACCACTTTATCACCACAAAGGTTTAAAATTGAAAAAAATATTTTTAAAAAATAATGAAAAGCTATGTAAGGAAATAATATCACTTCCAATTTACCCAGAAATGAACAAACTTGAATTTAATTATATTGTAAATTGTATTAAGTTATTTTTTAAAAGGTCAAAAAATTAATAATTTAAGTTTGCTTCACTAAATTACTCTCATTAAAATTTTTTCCATATTTAAGCTCAAATCTCTCTGGATTCTTGTCTTTAAGCATTAAATTTGCCTTAATGTTAGTTTCATTGACAAATTTTTCAAATTCATCTGGCCCATTAAATCCATCTACTTTAACTAAGGAAGATCTAAAAAGCATATCGTTTAAATTTCTCCCTTCCCACCATAAATTTTCTTTTAAGACCTGCCTGTAAATTGGCGTTCCAGGTAATGGACTTAAAATAGCAAAAGAAAAACTATCCGCACCACTATTCATTGCAAAGTTAACGGTTTCTTGCATTTCCTCATATGTCTCACCAGGATAACCAAGTATCCAAAATGTATGCACTAACATACCGGCCTTTTTCGCACTTTCTATTGAAGGTCGAATTGTTTCCAAAGGCAATCTCTTATTTATAATTTTATCTAAAACTCTTTGCGATCCACTCTCGCATGCTAAGGTGATTTGGTAACAACCTGAGTTTGCCATTCTTTTATACATTTCATCTTGCTTATTAAAATGATAATTTACTTTTGTTCCATTTGGAGTGCACCAAGGTAAACCAATTTTTTCTAATTGCTCACAAAGAGCAAATAAATTCTTCTTATTTACAGTAATAGTGTCATCATCAAATTGTATTTCACCAATGCTATATTTTTTAACATCATTTGATATTTCTCTCATGATATGTTCCGTAGATCTCCATCTAGTATTTTGTCCCCACATTCCTGGAGTTGAACAAAACGTACATTTTTCAGGACAACCTCTTGAGCACATCACACTTAAAACTCTTTTTGATTTTGACTTTGCTGAATGAAAAGCTCCAATCTTAAAATATGCTTCCATGTCAACCAAATATCTTGCAGGCTGAGGTAAAATGTTTAAATCATGTATTCTTTGAGGAGGATTAATCAAATATTTTTTTTTGTTAATTTTTTTTACAAGACCAGGAACTTTAGAAATGTCTTGCTTATTCATTATTTTTTGACATAACTCTAAAACAGAAAACTCTCCCTCGCCAATCATAGCTAGATCAAAATGCTCATTTTATAAATCTTGTATCTCATTTGGTAGACCAGAATTTTTATTGAGAACTGAATATTGATAATCTGAAACAGCGCTTGATATGTGATTACCACCTAAAATTGTAACTATGTCTTTGTTAACTCTTTTAACAATTTTTGCAATATTGTGAGCTGACTCTAAAAGATTTGAGAATAAAACTGATATCGCAACGATATCTGGTGAATAATCAGATATCTCCTTTGCAATCTTCTCGTCACTTTGGCCTATAAGAATTATTTTGTTTTTTTCATCTAAAGTTTTACGATTTCCCCATCCTGCTAGCGCAGAGTCATAAATTTTTACATCAAATCCGTTTTTTTCTAATATTGGTGCAATTAACAAAAAACCTAGTGACGGCTGAATTCTGTTTACACCATCTTCGATACCTTTTAAATTTGGAGTAATTAAAAGTACTTTACCTTTTTTCATACTCTAATGATTATCAGAAAGAAAATTAATTTAAACCCAAATTGACAATTAAAACCTTTCAAAATTACTTAGAAGATGATATCTACTACTCAATACTGAAATGCATGGTGGGAAATAAGTGCGAAATTCACTTGCTGTACCTGCAACCGTAAAGTCGGAGCGCCACCCAGTATAGACCGCTGTTGAATTAAGGCCAGGAAAAGTCTTACTTCTGCAAATTTGCAGTGGCATAAATGAAAGGATGCTACATGCAAAAAAAATATTTTTTTGTAACAATATTAATATTCTGCCTTAGCTTTCCAAGCTTTGTCACTGGACAAGACATTCCCGTGATAGTAATTGCACCAAGTAAAAAACCACAATCAATTTCTACAGTTGGATCTTCAGTAGTTGTTTTAGATGAAAAATTTTTTGAAAAAACAAATGACCTCTTCTTAGGTGATGTACTCTCAAATAATTCAACTTCAATAAATTTTTTTCAATCAGGTGGGCACGGTACTGCCTCAGCAATTCAATTAAGAGGTTTGCCTAAAAGATATTCAACAGTTTACATTGATGGGGTAAAAATGTCAGATCCATCTAGTGTTTCTGGAGATTTTGATTTTAATCATATCTTAACCAACCAAATTTCGAGAGTTGAAATATTAAAAGGATCACAAAGCTCTGTCTATGGAAGTGGAGCAATTGGTGGCACTATAAATATCACAACAAAAAAAGGAACAAAAAACCAAAAAGGAGACTTTTTTTATAATACAGGGTCTCATGGAACAAATAATATTTCTATTTCAAAATCTGGAGAAAAATTAAATACAAATTATTTAGTATCATTTGAAAAATTTCAGACTGATGGAATTTCGGCAATGACTCATAATGAAGAAAAAGATGCTTATAGAAATAATTCTTTTTTGGGAAAGTTTGATAATCAATTAAACGATTATTTGGAAATTGAAGGATCGGTCAGATTACGGGATACTTATCTACAGTATGATAAAGTCATTGATACTGCAACCGCAACACATAATGAAGAAGAAAATGGAAGGCATTATCTCGCTAGTGGAGCTTTGACGTACAAACCAAACAAAAAATTTTCAAATAAATTATCATTAACAAGTTCTTATACAAAAAGATCTTACGGAGCTGCAGCGGGAAGCGGAAATGTGATCAAAGATAATTATTATGGAGAAAGATATTCTTATGGTTACACGGGAAATTATAATTTTAATCTAGATAATAGTTTAATTTTTGGTGTTGAGAGAGAAGAAGATCAAATAGGATATAATAAAGATTTAACTGGAATTAAAAGAGAGTCTTATTATACCACTTCTAGCTTCTTTGATTATCAGAAACGAATTTCAAATAATTTATTTGCAACTTACGGGACCAGATTTGATGATAACTCTGTAGCTGGAGATGAGGAGTCTCATAGAGCTACTCTTGCATATTTGTTTGATGATAAAAAAACAAAAATTAAAAGTTCTTTTGGAACTGGTTTTAGATATCCCTCGCTTTATGAAATGTATTATGTTTATGCTGCAAACTCCAATTCTCTTCCATTCGTAAAGGCAGAAAGAAGCAAAAGTTTTGATATTGGTTTCGAAAAAAATTTTGATAACTTTATGTACGATTTGACTTATTTTAATTCTTCTTACGATAATGTTTTAGAGGGATGGAAAACGGGTAATAGTTCAGGTGTAAACTATACTACACAAAATATGCCTGGTACTGTTAAAAGTGAAGGAATAGAGCTTATTTCAAATTTAAAATATAATTCAAATTTAAGTTTTGGTCTAAACTATACTTATACAAATACCTATGATGGAGCGGAGCAAGATGATCCTGATAAAAGCAGTTCCATCTTAAGTTCCCAAATGGTGAGAGTACCTAGACATTTGGTAAATTTAAATACTCAATTCAATTTTCCTAACAACGAAAATTTAGCTATCTCATTAAATACAAAATGGTCTGAAGATACTAGGGATTATGGAAATGGAAATAGAACTTACAATGATGAAAGAAACGAGTCCTATTTAGTCAATGATCTAAGTTTAAATTATAAGTTATTTAATAGTTATAATTTATTCTTTAATATTAATAATATATTTGATGAAAAGTACGAAACGGTCAAAGATTACTCGCAAATGGATAGATCTTTTAATTTCGGCTTAAAAAGGTTATATTAATTTATGAATAAAAACCTGTTAATATTTCTAGGCATCTTTTCATCTTTGGCAGTGAGCAGGTTTGTTCCTCATCCTCCTAATTTTACCAGTTTAATCGCATTAAGTTTTTATGTACCAGCAATATTAGGCATAAGATTTATTCCTTATTTAATAATAAGTTTTGTTATCACTGATTTAATAATTGGGTATCATAACACTACTCATTGGACTTGGGGGAGTGTTTTGTTTATAGGGCTCTGCTCCCAAATATTTATAAAAAGTTTTCTTTCACGAATCATTGGGGTAATATTTGGGGCATCTACTTTTTATTTGATTACTAACTTCGGAGTTTGGACCACTGGGGTTTATGGTTTTACTTACGAGGGCCTAGTTACATCCTATGTTCTTGCAATCCCCTTTTATGCTTACAGCTTAATATCAACTTTGCTATTCTCATTATTAATAGAAACTGTACATAAATATCTAAAATCTAAATTCGGCTTTAAAAGCTTCATAAAAATATCTTAATTCTTTCTAGTAACGATAGAAATGGTCAAGATACTTGCATAATTAATTTCAACAAAGTAAAAGTATATATTAATAAATTGAGGTCTATTATGGGAATTCACTATGATTATAAATCAACGCGTGGAGATAAAGCCATGAAAAAAGAGGCTAAACGAAAAGCTAGAATTGAACAAAGAAGAGCAAAACGTTCTAATAATACCTCTAAAGAGTCCAAAGAAAAATTAATGCATGACATCGATAAACCAATAACGCTTGAGGACTTAACAAATCCAGACAAAAATTAGTTTCAATAATGAAATCTTTTGAAAAAAAAGATTCTTTGAAAAAAAAGCGTGAGGCAGCTCTTAAGAATAATTTAAAAAAAAGAAAAAAATTGAAAAAAATAAAAGATAAAAATGACAGTACTATCAGATAAATGGATAAAAAAAGCGGCCAAAGAAAAGAGGATGATAAAACCTTTCGTGAAAAATCAAGTAAGAAAAGGAAAAATTTCATTTGGATTATCTTCCTATGGATATGACGCAAGAGTTTCTAATGAATTTAAAATTTTTACTAATGTAAATTCTGGCATTGTTGACCCAAAAGTTTTCAAAAAAGAGAGTTTTGTTACTAAAATCGGTAAAGAGTGTATAATTCCACCTAATTCTTTTGCTTTAGCTAGAACAATTGAATACTTTAAAATTCCAGATAATGTTTTGGTAATATGTCTAGGAAAATCAACTTATGCCAGATGTGGAATTATTGTTAACGTAACTCCATTAGAACCTGGCTGGGAAGGCCATGTTACTCTAGAATTCTCAAATACTACACCTCTACCAGCTAAAATATATGCAAACGAAGGTGTAGCTCAGTTTATCTTTCTAAAAGGTAACGAAAAACCCTCTGTCACTTATGCGAATAGAAAAGGCAAATATATGAAACAAAAAGGTGTAACACTTCCCAAAGTTTAATTACTTTAATGCAAAAGTTAATTATTAAAGGTAACAGAGAGCTTAGTGGAAAAATTTCAATTTCTGGGTCTAAGAATGCAACTTTACCGATTCTTGCAGCTACTATTTTAGCTAAAAATGTAACTCTTAAAAATATTCCATTAGTTAAAGATATTTTTACGATGGTTGAACTTTTAAATTTTATTGGACTTAAAATAAAAATTTCAAAAAAAAAAAATATAATAATAATTAAAAATAATGAAAAAAAAATTAATACATTAGCTCCCTACAAACTTGTTAAGACTATGAGAGCTGGTGTACTTGTTCTTGGGCCACTATTAACAAAATACGGACATGCAAAGATTTCATTACCTGGTGGATGTGCAATAGGTTCAAGACCAGTTGATCTTCATTTGTTTGCATTAAAAAAACTTGGAGCAAAAATTAAAATTAAAGATGGATACATAATTGCGGAAGCTAAAAAAGGTTTAAAAGGAGCTGTTATCAAATTTCCAACTGTCTCGGTAGGCGCAACTGAAAATGCGTTGTTAGCAGCAGTTAAAGCTAAAGGAACTACTATACTTAAAAATTGCGCAATTGAACCAGAAATAAAAGATTTAATTATTTTTCTTAAAAAACTGGGATCAACTATTAAACTAAAAGGCAGAAAAATAATAATAAAACAAAATGAAACAAAAAATTCAAAAATTTTACATAGTATAATTTTCGATAGAATAGAATTAGGTACCTATATGATTGCCAGCGCATTAGCGTCAAAAAAAAATTTAACAATTAATAAGATTGATCCTAAAATAATTAAAAGTGAAATAGATGTTTTAAAAAAAATTGGAGTACAAATAATGAAAAAAAAATCTTCAATAATTATTAAGAAAAGTAAAAAATTTAAAAAAATAAAAATTTCAACTAGACCATATCCTGGTTTTCCTACAGATTTGCAAGCTCAATTGATGGTACTTTTAACTCAAGCTAACGGAATATCTAAAATCAGAGAGGATATATTTGAAAATAGATTTATGCATGTTCCAGAATTAAAAAGAATGGGTGCTAACATTGAAATTAAAGATAAGACAGCAATAATAAAAGGGCCAACAAAACTTACTGGCGCAGAAGTAATGGCAACAGATTTAAGAGCTTCAGTTAGTTTAGTTTTAGCTGGATTAGTTGCTGATAACAGGACTATTATTAATAGAATTTATCATTTAGACAGGGGATATGAATTTTTAGAAAATAAATTGAGAAATTGTAAAGCAGATATAAAAAGAATTTAAATGAAGCCTAAGAATCTCAAACTTATTGCAAGAACAGAAGAAGATTTAAGAGTGGTATCAGCACATCTCCAAGACTCAATCGCAAGTGTCTCAGACATAGCAAATTTGAAAAAAAACAAAATTTTTCTTATGCAATTAAATCGCTTTATGTGGGAAGATGTCGAAAAAGGAGTATTTAGGAAAAACAAACGAATTAGGACAATTTTAAAATTCGAAAATGTATTAAAGGTATTATCAAAAAATATTAATCAAAAGAATAAAGATAAATTTTTAGATTTTCTAGCTATTGAAACTAATATTACTCCTGATAATAACTATGAAATGAAAATAATTTTTGCAGGCGACTCAATTATAAGATTGATTTCCGAGGTAATAGAAGTCACTTTAGATGATCAAGGAACAGCTTGGGATACAAAAAACAAACCAAAACATAAAGCATTATAATGTTGAAAATTTTGAATATTAATAATCGAAGCTCTTTAAAAATATTAGAAACATTTTTAGAAAAAAGAAAATTGTTTCAAAAAAGCCAAACTAAAGCAGTATCTCTAATATTAAAAAATGTAAAAAAAAATGGCGATCGAGCAGTATTAAATTATGAAAAAAAATTTTCAAAAATCAAAAAGAGTAATAATAAGATATTTTTTTCGAAAGAAGAAATAAATATACTTTCAAAAAAAATAGATGATAAATTAAAAAAATCAATTGACTTAGCTTTCAATCGCATAAAGAAATTTCATTCAAAACAAAAATTCATGTCTTTTAAATTTAAAGACAAATATAAAAATGAGATGTCTTATAAATATTTACCAATAGAAAAAGTTGGCGTGTACGTCCCAGGCGGAACAGCGAGTTATCCAAGCACCGTTTTAATGAATTGTATACCTGCGATAGTTGCTGGTGTAAAAAAAATATATTTAACTACTCCTGCTTTAGATTCAAAAATAAATCCAGCAATAGTATATGCTGCAAAAAAATGTGGTGTAAAAAAAATTTATAAAACAGGTGGAGCACATTCAATAGCAGCTTTTGCTTATGGAACTAAAAATTTTGAAAAAGTGGATAAAATAGTCGGCCCAGGAAACGCCTTTGTTGCCTGTGCAAAAAAAGAAGTATTTGGAGAGGTGGGGATTGATATGGTCGCTGGACCATCAGAAGTGAGTATAGTAGCAGACAAGAATTCAGATCCAGATTTGGTCGCTGCAGATTTAATTGCTCAAGCGGAGCACGATGTCAACGCTCAGTCAATTTTAATAACTGATGATAGAAATTTAATTAAGTTGGTCAATATATCTTTAAAAAAACAATTATTAGAATTACCAAAAAAAAAAATAGCCTCTCAAAGTATAAGAAATTTTGGACTAGCAGTACTAGCCAAAAATAAAAAAAGAATTATTGAAATAATAAATACAATAGCACCTGAACATTTAGAGCTTTATACGAATTATAACAAAGCAATAATTAAAGGTGTTAAAAATGCAGGATCAATTTTCTTAGGAAAATTTTCACCCGAAGCTATAGGAGATTATATTGCCGGGCCTAACCATGTGTTGCCTACCACAGGATCTGCTAGGTTCTCCTCTGGTCTATCTGTTAACGATTTTTTGAAAAGATATTCATTAATAAAAATAACAAAAACAGGTATTGAAAGATTAGGTGCATCAGTTATAAATTTAGCGAAGTATGAAAATTTAGAAGGTCATGCTAATTCGGTTAAAATAAGATTAAAAAAGGAAAATTAATTGGCGAAACAAGAAACTCTCGAACTAAAAGGAAAAGTCACTGAACTTTTACCGAATGCGATGTTCAGAGTAAAATTAGAAAATAACCATGAAATTTTGGCACATACAGCTGGAAAACTTAGAAAGAATAGAATTAGAGTTTTGGCAGGGGATAATGTTATGGTTGAAATGACGCCATACGATTTAACTAAAGGTAGAATTACTTTTAGGTTTTAGGCCTTGTAGCTCAGTAGTAGAGCAGTACCCTGAAAAGGTATGTGTCGTAAGTGCGATTCTTACCAA
>MDTE01004847.1_pt1 | contig 15952 bp, 16 predicted proteins | sample 811231 | NCBI WGS metagenome assembly MDTE01 (sample SAMN05326651, study PRJNA326480) | marine metagenome | isolation source: seawater | place: Indian Ocean: Red Sea | collected 2010
TGGTGGTACAATGCTTGTTGGTCAGGAAACATGTTTGCTGGCGGTCCTTATCAGGATGCACCTTATTGGTATAGTTCTGGTGGAGACCATCATAATTATGGAGCTATGTACGTAAAATGAAGTGTACTATTAAGAAAAATAGAACTACTACTGATCAGCATGGTAACTTGAAATTTATCATGAAATTTTATGATGACTCAGATGTATTTTTACACAGCGTTACTTGGCAGAAAGAAATCAATGGAGAGGATAATTCTCTAGATGAATCTGAATGGAATGACTGGAGAGATGATATGCTGAAACAACAAGGCGACATGTACAGTGTTACATGGACTGATATAACTGTAACTGAGGACGCTTAATCATGGCTAGTATTTTAAGAATAGACACTCTACAAAATCTTGCAGGTACTACTGCTGCTACCCTTGAGGGAAATGGTGGGTTATATGTTGCTAACAGATTTAGACTTCCACAGTTTGCATTTGCAAGCCTTCCATCTAGCGGTGTTAGTGAAGGAGAACTTGTTTATGACACCACAAACAAAATGTTAAGATTTTGGACTGGACAGAGATGGTTAGAAGCATCTAAGTCTGGTGGTCTAGGTGAGTCAGAAAGTAATCCTGTTGCTAATGGACAAGAACTAAGATCTATTGGTATATCAACTAATGGTGATTATTGGTATCAACCAGTTGGTGCAAACTTTTCTATACAATGCTATACAAATTTCAGTTCTCCTGTTGCTTCTAATAAAGCATGGGTGTTAGTACAGAGAGGTAGAGAAAGCTATCAAAATAAATGGGCATATGCAGGATATAATTACGACAAGTTAGATTCTTCATATCTAAATGATAATGGAAATATTGCAGCTGCACCTTCCGATTGGGTTAACTCTCTTATAGGTGGAAACTGGTTAAATCAAAAGATGTTGGTTAACAGAAATTGTGTTAATGACTCTTATACTTTTGTCGCAACTACTGCAGCAAGTTTCCAATGGAACCAATGTAATGGTGGAACTAGACCAAATGCAAACTGGGCTAGATATGGATCTTTCTGGGGTGCAGGTTCTGCAACCAACAGTGACAACAATACTTCTTCTTGGACTGATACTAATTACGGTCCAGGTAATAACTGTGGTAGAAGTTTCAGTTGGCAATGGAACCAACATGGTGGATACCAAGGATGGTCTACTGGATCAACATGTGACCCCTCATGTGGATTTGAATATTCTAGTGAGAACCACAGAATTATGAACGCACACGTATACTTTGAATGTTAAGATGACTATTACCGCCAACTATCTTGCATGGAAAGACGATCAGAGTGGGTACGAAGCTGCCCTTAATCCCGATCAAGGAGTCTCAGATAATACTGCTAAGGAGATGATCCTTCGTGGTCTTATAGAAGAGTGTTATACTCTTAGAAAATCTGAGTACCCTTCTGCAGGTGATCTTGGTGATGCAATCTATCATCAGTCTCTAGGGGATAATACTAAAATGACAGCTTACAATGCAAAAGTAAAAGCAGTCAAAGATAAATATCCACTACCTCCTGTTCCTTCTTCTTATGGGTGGGAACAAACAGCCATGGAACCTGACCACGGAGAATAAATAAAGTTATGTCAACTCTTAACACTGGTAACATTTCTGGAGATCCGTCATTCAATACGACTGGTGCGGTAAAACTTCCTGTGGGATCTACAGGTCAGAGACCTGGCTCACCACGTGAGGGAGATCTCAGATACAATAATTCTATAAGTCAATTAGAAATTTATGCTAATGGTCTTTGGCATGCTATAGGAGGTGTGCTATCACCTTTTACTGCAACTTTCTATTCTCTCTTCAGTAGTCCAAATAGAACAGCTCCTACATCCGTAGGTTCTTATTATAACAGCAGTCCACTTAGCGGAAACGTTTCACTTAGTGGTGGTAAACAAGCTTGGTCAGTTCCCTCATCTGGATGGTATAGATTTAATGCATATGGTGCACAGGGTGGAACTAATCAATACTATCAAGGAGGAGGAGGTGCTCGTATTCAAGGAGACTTTTTCCTAGAGCAAGGAGAAGTTATTAATGTATTATGTGGTTCTGCAGGTGTAGGTCCTACCTATGAGGATTGCGACTGCGGTGGTGGCGGTGGAACTTATGTCGTCAAGGCAAGTGGAAACAATGTATCCGACATCCTTTTAATCGCTGCAGGTGGTGGCGGTGCTAGTAATGGAGGATTTAACAGTCAAGGTTGTGGAAATAGAACTCAAAATACTACTACAGGTGCTTGTGGAAAAGATGGTAGTGCTTCTGTAAATGGACTAGATGGTCGTGCAGGTAGAGGTGGTACTGGAGGATATGCTGGCGACAGAGCATTGAGTGGATCTAACAGAGGTAATCCTGGTGGCGGTTTCTATGGTGGTGGATTTAGTTATTCACAAAACCCAACATGGAGTGAAACTAGAGCTGGACAATCTTATATGGATGGTTCTCTAGGTGGCACAGCAAACCAAAGTGATTCCTTTGGTGGATTTGGTGGCGGTGGCGGTGGTCACGGTAACTGCTTCATCTCAGGTGGAGGTGGCGGTGGCTACAATGGTGGAGGTTGTGAAGTACAATACTCCTCATATCATGGTGGACAAGGTGGAGGATCCATCAATAACGGTGTCAACAAGGTTGGACAAAGTGGTGTAAATTATAATGGAAATGCAGCACAAGTTGGTAATCAAGGATACTGTGAAGTAACAAAAATTAGTGGTGGTTAATTATGGCAGCTAGAACTTCAGCTTTTACATCATATACAGATGCAAAGGCATGGCTAGAAGGTGGAACAAAAAGACTTCTTATACTAACTGATACTCAGTGCAGTGCGTGTGCTACTTGGTTAGCAGAGACTTTACCAACATATGATATTGGTACTTGGTTGTGGTCTACACTACCAATAGAGACATGGGTATCTGATGCAGAGGATAAAGATGTGGTATGCTACACAGGTGTTGCGGCTACAGCTTTGCATAGATGGCCATTAGGTGCTATAATGACAGAAGTTCAAGTCAAGGAATTCTTGGCACTTTGTGAAAAAGATGAATCAATCCCCAGACCAGGAGCAATCAACTCTTCCTCTTAAGGTATTTGACGATAGAATATTTGAAGTAAACAGTGGTATAAATGTAACCACTTACGATGTTGGTAATCATAAAAATCGTATTGTCTCTGTTGACAATTTTTTCGCGTATCCAGAAAAGGTACGTGATTTTTTATTGACTATTCCTCAACAGTTTATACCCAACCCATCTATGAAACCTACTGCATGGGATGCTAAAGCAGGTTTCTATCCTGGTTACCAAACTTACCTTTCGTTTCAGATAAAAGAGTTAGAAGAAAAGATTAAAAAGATAGCACAAATAGAATTTGGATATAGTGGAAGGTTTATTAATTACTCCTTCCAAAGAATATTTGGTCACAGTAAAGTATTCAAACAATCCAACTGGCCACACTGTGATGACTCTGCTCTTGCAGGTAATATATGTTTAAACTTTGATGATGAGATAGAAGGTGAGACTGGAACATCATTCTATAGAGTAAAGGAAACTGGAGAAGAATATTTTCATCCCAGTACATGTATGTACAGGAAATCAAGGTATTGTTTTACACCTCAGAGAATGGACATGGATGTATATCAACCCATTGTGGAGAACACTAAATACATCAGATACCATCTTGATGAACATAAGTTCAATAGATTTAATCTGTATGAAGGAGCGTGTTTCCATACTGCTTTTATGGAAAAAGGTAAGTACCTTAACACACCAAGAATGACACTTTCTATATCATATTAATATGGACATATACAATATTTTTCCGACACCTGTGCACGTGTTTAAAGGGGAATTTGATTTTAAAAAGATTATTTCTGATCTTGAAGAAGAAGATTATATTAATGTAAATCAAGCACAGCCCGAACACCCAGAAAGGGTTTGGCAAACTCGACATGATTTGCATAAAGATCCTAGGTTCAAAGAGATAACAACTTTCTTTGAGGATTGCGTAGAGCAATATAGAGCACACTATGAATATGAATGTGAGAAATTAGATATCAGTATTATGTGGGCTAACCTATCGCCTGGTTTTAAGGCAGGTAAGCATGAGATACATCATCACCCAATGTCATATATCAGTGGTATATTCTATCTGACTGATGGTTCACCTACCATGTTCTGTGATCCTGTAGATAAAAGACGGGAAGGTATGATCAAACTTTATAGTGTAGATCCACAGAAAACTCCTGAACAATGGGGGATGATACCTGAAGCTGGGAAGTTATTATTATTTCCTAGTTGGTTGAAGCATGGTACTTTGAACCATGTACAAGAGTTTTCGAGATGGTCAATTAGTTTTAATTGCATTCCTATAGGACCTTGCAATGCAGCATCATCTCAAGCAAAACTAGCTACTTGGAATTTATATCAAGCTGAATAATGCCTATTATTGAATGGAAGTCGGACGCTCCTAGAACTCCTTTTGCACCTAATTGGAACTTTCCTTTCTATACTGAGAAAGTATTTACTAGAGATGAGTGTAAACAAATAGGAGAAAGTATCCTAAGAAGAGAAAAAGAAATAATACATGACTTTAAAGATGTCGCTAATGATGGTGGTACTGGCCTTGGGGGAGATAGTCTTACTGCAAAGTTTAGTGCATTTAGTGTATGGGAATGGGATGAACCATGGGTGAATACACTGAGAGATACAGTCAACAGAGGTTGTGCAGCCATGGGACAATACATGCATGACGAAGGACTGTGGGATATTGGTTGTGGACAAGTTGATGGATTTAACCACAGAGAGGAAATATATTACTCTCAATGTTGGGCAAATGTAATGAGATCAGGAGAGCAGATATTACCACATTGGCATAGTTCTTATAAAGATAGTTTTATAGGTGCACATTTAACTATTGCTGCAAATAGAACTGGTACATATTATGCTAATCCATTTAACAAACAAGTAGTAAAGGGATTTGCAAATAAGCCAGGTGAATTTTATATGTTTCCAAACCATTTAGTTCATTGGACAGATAAACATGATCATCCATTTGAAAGAATAACAGTTGCAATGGATATTCTAACTGAACAAGGGTGGAAGGATCATCCAGACAAAGGTATAAAACCAAACTATAAGATGATCACATGAACATTAACTATCATTTTGATTATCCCTGTTTGATGTACAGTCAACTTCCAGAGGATATTTTTGAAGAATTAAATAATCTACCTAATGGTGCTCATCATGGTAATAAATTAGTTGGAGTATTCCCAGACGAATACAAACTACCGATACGAAAAGCACCTTTGTTTAGAGATTTTATCATTTGTCTATCTGAGGCTTTCGCTAGAGAATGTTCAACTGCTCCTGTATTTCATCAGATCAGGCAGAACACTCCACCTAACACACCGTTTAAATTAGCGGATCTCTGGAGAAATGAAATGTATGCTAATTCTTATCAACCTTTACATCAGCATACTGGGTTGTTTAGTTTTATTGTATTCATGGATGTTCCCTATACACATGCAGACCAAATGAAATTAGAGCCTAACGTTCTACCAGAACATGTAAAAAATGGATTTACAGAATTCTCAGACCCATTCTCTATGTTCAATAAATTAATTAATGTTGAAAAAGGTATAGAAGGTCAAGTAATATTATTTCCTGCATGGGTAAACCATGTAGTATATCCATTCAAGGGGTTCTCTGGTATACCACGAGTTAGCATTTCTGGCAATATTGTGCTAGACTATGGTACGGTTGATGGTGCAGAGCACTTCTAAATATAACAGTTATTATTTTAAACTATGGAAATCCCAGACATGATCAAAGAGTTTAATGGTCAATTGGTAGAGCAAAAGGCTACTATCGTTGAACTTGAAAAACAACTCAGTCAAAGAAAAGAACAGGTATTGAGATTAGAGGGTGCAATAGAAGCACTAAATATGTCTCAAAAAGAAGAAGGTGAAGCTAAAGTAGGTGATTAAAACAGTATTCAGTATGTTTCCACAGACCCTAGTGGTCTGTGATATTGGTATTGATCATCAAGAAGTACAAGATAATATTAAAGAAGTTTTAGAAGATGGAGATGGTTTCTCTATTTCTAAGACTAATTTGCATGAGGATGAGAGGTTCTGGGTATTGTCTGGTTTGTTTGTAGAAGCAGTCAAACATTCATTCGCTAATGTTTTTGAATATAAAAACATATCTCCTCGCATAAGTACTATGTGGGCTACAGGGTGTGCATCCAATGAATATATTCATACACACTCACATCCTAACAGTTTTATATCTGGGGTATATTATCCTCAAGATATAGATTATCCTCCTATCAGGTTCTTTGATCCAGTACCAAAGATGATCATTCCTGATGTGGCTCAACCAAATTTTTATAATGTAACTGATTGCATTATCAATCCAAATCAAGGAGACCTACTATTGTTTCCCAGTTATCTGAAACATGAGACTGCTAAAAATGATTTGGATCAAATGAGATATAGCATATCATTTAATGTATTTCCTTTTGGAACTTTTGGTGAACAAGACAAACTATGTAACTTGGAGTTAAAGTAATGCATCAAAAAAACATACCATCTAGTGAAGCTAGGAAGCAAGAACATGTCAATTCTACACAGTTCTATATTCCTTTTGATGGTACTGCAGAGACTTGCCCATATAGAACAGGAGATTTATATGAGGGTAGATCCATTGTTTCAGTAGGATTTACAGAGAATGTATATGGTAAATCTTATCATATTATTGTGGAGAGAGATAGAACTCATTGTAGACAAAAGTATGTCTTTGATGCTAGTCACGATTTAAAGTTTTGCAAACCAGTAGAAAGAATGGATAAGGTTGTTGACGAAACAGAAATTGCAAGAATACTTAGACAAGTAGATATGAACAAAAAGGCATAAATAAACCTGAAGGACTAATTGCGAGCTGGGATGAAGAAGGTAGTCATCAGGGTTTCTGGTAATTATAGTTTGGATTCTGCATGTGCTGCTATCCTAAAATTATACGGTTTCCTAACCAATTATAAAGCATATAGAAGTTTTAAGACATTTTCATTAGAATGTCCAGAACAATATGAGAGTGGTTTACTAGACAAACTCAATGCACTTAATGTTGTTAAGAAAGCGTTTTGGGATAAACTAGCATACTCTTCTGGAGCTGTGTCTGCCCAAGGAGTAGAGGTACAGACTAGTGGAGACGTAGTTGCACAATCCACTACGAATACAAGAAATATTACTGGATCAAGTACGAACACAATATACGTGAAGGTTATATCTAACTGGCAAGGCAGTGGAGCAAACGTATTTGCGTTCTCAACTGATGGTGGTAGTACATATTCTGTTACATCTTTCTTCAGTGGTTTCTTACAAGGTGCAACATATGTCTTTGATCAATCAGACCCAACTAATAATACCCATCCTATAAGATTTTCTACTACACCTGACGGTTCATATACAACTGGCGGTGTAGAATTTTCATCAGGTGTAACCTATAACGGAGTTGCAGGATCATCAGGTGCTAACACAACTGTAGTATTTGGTTCATCTACACCTTCAGTTTTATACTATTATTGCTTAAACCATGCTGGAATGGGAAGGTACGATACCTCTCCTAACAGATACGGAACACTTAACGTACATGACTTCTGGCATTTAGATAGACTGACCAAACAAGACAGACAGTATATGAATGGTCAGTACAGTAATAGTGGTCAGACTGGCGATGGTGTTGATATCTATATCTTAGACAGTGGAGTTCGTGGTGCAAGTAGACCAACAGGTAACAACGCAGCTCTACATCCTGAATTGTATGATCCAGATTTTGTTACTGATCTGAACGGAACTGCTGAACAACAGAACTATAGAGTGTACCAACTACCACATTACGCTGGTGATTATGGTACTAACAACGAAGATGATAATGATCACGGTACTTATTGTGCCATCTTAGCTGCAGGTAGAACCTGTGGATTTGCATCTAATGCAAAAATATATGCACTCAAATGCTTGAACTCTTCAGGTAGTGGTACATATACTGCTATATTAAATGCATATCAGGCAGTCATAGATCATAATGATAGTGGCAATGTAAACTATAAAGGCAATACTAGACCAGCTATTGTCAATACTTCTATAGGTTCAGGACTTCCAAGTCAGTCTTATCCATATGTTGAACTGAATGATGCAGGTGATGACACAGGAACTGACGAAGAAGTATTAGATGATATTGAAGGAACCATAGCTGCTTCTCAAAAAATATTAATTTGTAGATCTGCAGGTAATGGATTTAAAGATTCTGGTGATAATTTTGCAGGACCTTTGATGTCTAAGGTTGTGGTTGGAGCAAGAACTGCTGGCTATGCTGATAACACAACTGGTGGTGTGAACAATGTAGATGTAGATCAAGCAAAGATTTCTGTAGGTGCTACAGACTATAATGATAGGTGGGCAGACTTCTCTAACTATGGTGCTGGTGCTACTGTTTGTGCACCAGGTAAAAATATTCGTCTTCCTAAGTATGACTGGACTGCAAACACACCATATACTAGCACTGCGAACTATGCAACTATTGGTGGTACATCATTCTCATGCCCTCTAGTTGCAGGCATTATGGCATGTTGGGCTGGCAAGAATGGGTATACTTTAACAACTAATAACTTTGCAACACTAGGAAAACAATTTATTAGGGGAATTGGTAACACTGGAGATATAACGAAGGGTGTAACTCAACTCTATCCAACAAATAGTATTGAAGAAAGAAAACTACCCACTAACCCATATACGGTTACTAGTGGAAGTAATAATATAGTAATATCTTTTAACTCATCTGATAACAGTCACTTCATTGGTAATGTTGGTAAGAAGGTTCAGTTAAGAACTACAGGATCAACAGAGGGTGGTGGTAGTAACGCTCTAACATACAATATAACAACAACTGCACCGTCATTTAGTTTCTATACACTTAGTGGAACTGATAGAAATGGTGGAGTAAATGGAAACAATGTAGGTGTTACTGTATATGTTGGAGACACTATTAATTTTAACTTATCAGGTGTCAGTGGTTCTCATCCATTTTATCTTAAGAGTGTACAGGGAACTGGAACTACTAATCAGGTAAGCACACCAGCTGCTACTGGACAAGGATCTACAGGAACTGCAACAGTATCATGGACACCAAATACTGCAGGCACATATTATTATCAGTGTTCTAATCACAATGCAATGAATGGAACTATCACAGTTCAAAACGATCCTGGTGCAGGTGGTGTAGTTCTTGGTGGTACAGACATTTCTGCATTATCTCAAGGTGGATGGTTAAACATAACTGCTGAAGATTCAATCAATAATACGGTTACCGTTCAATCAGCTGGTAACGCTAGTGCTACTGCAACTGGTGGTGGATCAAATAACTATCTTGCACTGATTAATTCGGAAGCAATAACACATGAAAGTACAGATGGTGTTGTTTCTACTTCTACTCAACTAAGATCTCAGACTGATGCTCAAGAAGCACAAGGTACTAGTGTATATGATAATGTAAAATACTATCCAGTAGATAGTGGAGTTGACTTTAAATATGATGCCAACACTGATGTTCTAACTAAAAAGAGAGGAGCATTTTTCCCCTACGTTGATACTACAGTAACATGGGCACAATCTTCTGGTGCAATAACTGGAAGTCCATTTACAAATGGTGCTAGTGTTAGTATCGACCTTGGTTTATCTGGCCAGACATTTGCTAGTGAACCAACTTACGAACTTTATACAACTACAGGTGATGCACTGGGTGCTTCTGGTCTCTCATTAAACACTACGACAGGTGTATTGAGTGGTACAGTTACATCAGATTATATTGATACAACTTTTAACTTTAGTGTAGTTGAGCAAATTACAAACAATACCCGTGCATTCAGTTTTACTACTGCAGGAACTGGTGTTCTTATTACAGTTACAGGACAACCTAGTGACGCAAGTATAGAAGCAGGTGCTGGTACAAATGCTACATTCGGTCCTGTATCAGCTATCAGTTCTGATGGATCTACCATTACATATCAATGGGAACTATCTACTGACAGTGGTGCTAACTGGTCTGCCCTATCTGAAGGTAGTGGTTATACTAACGTGACAAGTAATACATTGACAGTCAATGATGACTATGGAAAAAATTCATATCAGTTCCGTTGTAAGTTAGATACTAATACCGCAGTGGCATCAGCTTATACTAATGCTGTCACACTAACAGTATTCAGAGTGATTACTGTAAATACACAACCAGTAAACTCTACACCTGTTGCTCCAGCTACAGGATCATTTACAGCGGTGGGCTCAACTGCAGATGGTGCACCAATCACATATCAATGGTATAAATCTGAGAACGGTGATGGAGTAAACTTCAATGATATAAGTGGTGCTACCTCATCCACATATACTACAGGTGCTACAACTTACGATGCTGATTATGGTGATTACTACTTATGTAAATTAAATGCAGTAGGTGCAACTGGTATCTTTGCAAACACTGTTAGATTATTTGTAACTAGAACAATTAATATTACCACTCAACCTCAAGGAACTACAGGTGCTGTTGGTGGAACAAGAACATTCAGTGTCGTAGCAAATACTTCAGATAATGATTCTGGAGATATAACATACCAATGGCAGATATCAAATACAGGTGGTGCTTCTTGGAGTAATGTATCTGCAGGAACTGGTGGAACTACAGCAACTTATGTAACTCCTACATTAGATGCATCCTACGATGCAAATCAGTTCCGTTGTGTATTGTCTTGTACAGGTGCTACACAGATAGCATCAAATGCTGTTACCTTACAGGTAGAAACAGTAACTGTTAATGTTGTAAATCAACCACAGGATGCAACTGTAGATGAAACAGCTACAGCAACATTCAGTTGTACTGGATCAGTTACTATGTCAATTATTGGTGGTAATGCTGCGTCTTCATCATATGATAGTGAATCATGGACAACACCTGGTGGTGGAGGAGGATCAGAAAATGCTCAAAGTCAATCAGATCATAGTCCAAACGTAAGTTTCCAATGGCAGAAATCAGATGATGGAGGAGCAAACTGGGCAAATATAGGTGGTGCAACAAGTTCAAGTTATACAACTGCTGGCACAGTATATGCTACAGATAATGCTGATCAGTATCGTTGTGAGTTAGATGCAGTTGGTGCAACTGTCAAGGCATATACAAATGCTGTAACTCTGACTGTACAAAGAACATTTGCTATTACCGCACAACCATCTAACGTAACATCTAATGAGGGTGCTACCAGTAACTTCACTATATCGGCATCAACAAGTAGTGGAACTCCAACATACCAGTGGCAAAAATCTGATGATGGTGGTGCAAACTATGCAAATGTTTCTACTGGTACAGGTGGAACAACAGATTCATATACAACTGGAACTTTAATATTTGCTGATGATAATAACGATCGTTTCCAATGTATCGTATCTCTTGTTGGATCTGCTGCACCTATAACTTCTGGTTTTGCATTACAGACTGTATTGCGTGTTATCACTATCAGTCAACAACCTCAAAACACTGCTGTTATTGAAGGACAGACTGCAAGTTTCAGTGTAACTGCTGCTATTACTAGTGGCTCAATTACATATCAGTGGCAGATATCAACTGATAGTGGAGCAAATTGGAGTGCTATTAATGGTGCAAACTCAGCGTCATATACAACACCTGCAACAACATACCCAATTAATCCATCAGAACAATTCCGTTGTGTTCTATCAAACACTAATGCAACTTCTGTAACAACTACAGCTGCCACTTTAACTGTTAATGAATCAGAGTTTGTATCTGCTCCAACTACTGTTACACCATTTATAGATCCAGATACTACTAAGACTTTATCAAGACAACCAGTTATTACTACATCTGCATTCGTTCAAGAATATGCAGGCTCAACACATAGTTCTTCTTACTGGAGAATTAGAAGAGTTAATGATAACGTAACTGTCTATGATACTAACAATATAAATCTTAATGGAGATAGTGCAAATAAAACTAGTCTCACAGTACCTGCAGGAGTTCTTGAATTTGATACTCAGTATTCAGTTCAGGTTAAGTTCAGGGATCAGAATGGTTTGCAAAGTGCATACTCAAGTGCATCGTCATTTACTACTCCATTTGTTGATCAACCAGAGATACAAGTTATCACACCTGCATTCAATCCTACTGTTACAGCGTTGACTGCACAAGTGAAAAGTGGTTTCCAACACACATCAACATTCTGGCAGTTCTCACCAGCAGTTACATTTACTAATATAGTACATGAATCTAGAGACAACAGTGTAAACAAATTATCTTACACTCTTCCTAATGCTGTGACGCTTAGTGCGAATACTCTTTATTATGTAAGAATTAGATTCAACGTTAATCCTGTATAACATGGCTTCACCATCAACAAGAGAAGGACTTATCGACTACGCATTGCGTCAGAACGGTGCTCCTGTTTTAGAAATTAATATTGAAGATGATCAGATATCTGATCTAGTAGATGATGCTATCCAATTTTATAATGAAAGACATATGGATGGTTACATTAGAACCCATCTAAAAGTTCAGTTTACTCAGGCCATGATTGATGCCATGACAACTGACACTACTACTCAAGTAACAGCTGCAACATCATCAGCACTAGCAGTTGACTGGAAGGAACAGAATAATTATCTTAAAGTTCCTGAGCATGTTACTAGTGTTATAAAAGTATTTCCATTCCAATCTAAGAACGTAACTAATTTATTTGATGTTAGATATCAGTGGAGATTAAATGATCTATGGGATCTAACTAACACAGAAATTTTAACCTATGAGATGGTTAATAGAAGACTAGAAGATATCTACTATCTCTTAGAAGGACAGAAGCAAACTAGATTCCAGATGAGAGGAGATAGATTATATCTAGATTTAGATTTTAAAACTGATGTAAATGATGGAGACTTCTTAGTTCTTGAGGTCTATCGTGCACTAGATCCTACAAATACATCTGCAGTTTACAATGATCTTTGGATGAAAAGATATGTATCTGCACTTATACAAAGACAGTGGGGTGCAAACTTAATCAAGTTCCAAGGAGCACAGTTGCCTGGTGGAATTACAATGAATGGAGAGTTTATATACAACGAAGGTAAAGAGAAAGTAGCAAAACTAGAAGAAGAAATGATATCTCAATATGAGACACCACCCCTTGACATGATTGGCTAATGGCAAGATCTACATACTTTACTCATGGTACTAGGAACGAACAGTTTCTATTACAGAACCTAGTAGAAGAACATCTCAAAATGTTTGGGATGGATGTCCTTTACTGCCCTCGTAAGATGGTTATGAAGGATGGTGTTTTTAATGAAGAAAGTATTTCTGAATTTGATGATGCATATATTATAGAAGGATACCTAGAGAACTTTGATGGGTTCCAAGGTGGTGGAGATTTGATGACTAAGTTTGGTATTAGACAAACAGATGAATTAACTTTGGTAATCTCTCAACAAAGATTTTCAGATTTAATTTCTCAGTTTTTACTTCTAGATAAAGGTACAACTATTGAAGTTGGAGAAAGGCCACAAGAAGGAGATCTAATATACTTCCCAATAACTAGCAATTTCTTTGAGATTAAATTTGTAGAACATGAAGAACCTTTCTACCAACTCGGTAAAGGTTATGTTTATAAACTTAAATGTGAGCTCTTTGAATACAGCAACGAGCAAGGTGATCTATTTGAAGGTGATGAGGATCTTATTGATTACGGATATACTGTTAAGCATTACTATCTCACAACCAATGGTGTCACTGCAACTGGAACTCCAGTTATTGACAATGGTGGTATTGATCAGATCTATATCACTAACAATGGTAGCAAATATAATGAGACACCTGCAATTACTATTTCTGGTAATGGATCCAATGCAGCTGCTACTGCATTCATGACAAACATTACTGTGTCTGGTGGATCACCAACTAAATCTGCAGTCATAAGAGGGATTGTTAATCAAGGACAACTCATGTCTGTAAACATAGTAGATGGTGGAGAGGGATATGATGAAGATAGAGCAACTCTTCAGATAACTGATCCTGATGCTGGTGGTGTAAAGGCAACCATCACACCAACTTTTACCAATGGAGTATTGACTGCAATCAATATTTTAAATGGTGGATCTGGTTACAGAAGTGTTAAACTTATAGATATTACTAATGCAGGTACTGGTTATACAGCTGCAACAATGGCATTTACTGCTGCACCACAAGGAATATCTGGAACTTTCACAGTGCCAGAAACAGTTACTGGTGGTACTACTGGTGCAACAGCTCAGATGGTTGAGTGGGATGCACAAGAAGGTTGGATCAAACTTAAATCGCCAACTGCTACTTTCGCTATAGGTGAAACCATTATGGGTTCAGACTCTGGTGCTACCATGGTGCTAGATAATAGGGATGAGATGGCAACAACAGATACTAAATATTCTGATAGTGTTACCTTTGAAAATCTCGGTGACGATATTTTAGACTTTAGTGAAACAAACCCATTTGGAGTAATGACTTAATATGTTAGGGACATACACATATAATAAGATTATTAGAAAGTGCGTAATAGGATTTGGTACGCTCTTCAATAACATAGAAGTCCGTAAGGAAAACAAAGACGGCTCAGTATACAGTAGGATGAAAGTACCACTAGCGTACGGTCCTCGACAGAAATTTTTAGCAAGACTAGAACAACAGGCAGATCTAAACCAGAAGGTTGCGATCACAGTTCCCCGTTTGTCATTTGAGATGACAGGAATATCATATGATAGTTCTAGAAAACTTGCACCAACTACATTAACTCTTAAGGCTGATACTAATAATGCAGTCAAGAAACAATTTACACCTGTACCATATAATATTGATTTTGAATTAAATGTAATATCAAAAACTAATGATGAGTCTCTAGAGATCATGGAGCAGATACTACCAGTCTTCCAACCATCATATCAAATGACTATTAAGTTGGTTGATGATATGAATGACTTTAGAGATGTTCCTATTATTTTAAATAGTGTTTCTTATAGTGATGACTACGAAGGAACTTTCGATGATAGAAAGATTACTTTGATCACTATGCAATTTACAGTCAAAGCATACATCTTCGGACCTGTTGGAACTGCAGCTCCTATCAAGAAAGCAAAAGCAGACATCTATACTACTATGCCTTCTTCTACATCTACTAGACAGGTTGCATATCAAGTCACACCGAAGGCACTTACAGACAAAGACAAGGATGGAACTACAGAACTTTCAAGTGCTATCACCGCAAGAAATCTAACTATCGAAGTTGCAGACTACAGCAGCATTCCTACCCAATCTTATATTGAGGTTGGAAATGAAGTGATGTATGTCAAGAGTAAGACTTCACCAAATAAACTATCTGTTCGTCGAGCACAGAATGGTACTACTGCAGCGGCCGCAGCAGCTGCTACTCCAGTAGATATTATAGATAGTGTAGATGATGCACTATTAACTAGTGGTGATGACTTCGGATTTAGTGAGATGACTAGCGTATATGAATAACGAAGAGATGTCAGGATTAGATCAAGCATTCAATACTGTTGAAGCAGTAGGGGAGGAGATCGTTCCAAAGAAAGAAACACCTAAAAAGGTGGAAACCCAAGATCAAGTACAGGATGATTATGAATATGCACGAGGAAATCTTTATCAGCTTGTGGACAAAGGACAAGAAGCTGTCAATGGTGCTCTTGATTTGGCTATGTCTTCTGATCACCCTAGAGCATACGAAGTTGCTGGACAACTCATCAAGCACGTCGGAGATGTAGCCGACAAATTAATGGCACTACAGAAAGACAAGAAAGCTGTCAAAGAAGAGAGTGCTAAGAA
>MDTE01028413.1_pt1 | contig 15947 bp, 6 predicted proteins | sample 811231 | NCBI WGS metagenome assembly MDTE01 (sample SAMN05326651, study PRJNA326480) | marine metagenome | isolation source: seawater | place: Indian Ocean: Red Sea | collected 2010
GTGAGATTTTCCGGCCAGACTGACCAATGATCAAAATTCGACTCAAAGCCCGCATTATTCAAAATATGCTCTGGCCCTTCCGGTTCATAACCGGTATTATTGGGAGTTGTCATACAAAGAATCATCTCTCCTTCGTGGAAGACAACATTTTCTTCAATGAAATCAACATTATTGCCATCCCAGGTGTGGGTCGCTTTTTCCCACCGGTCAGTATTCCAATTATTAAAATCGTCTTCCCAAAGCATGATAAAATTATTATCAGTGCCCGTATTTCCCGATCCAGGAACAAAAGCATAATATTTAACCCAATCATAAAATGCATAGACCGGCAGAATATCAGGATTGAATTCACCTACCCAATCCACATAGGTCGGTTGCCAAATATTCATCATTAATTTTTGGTAATGATAGAGCGAATCAACATAAAAATTGTCGTCATAACGGACGAGCTCATCATCTACGAAAAAAGCAACATAATCTGGTGTCCACTCAAAAGCATAATTATGGTATTCTTCATGTGGATTATATTCTAAATCTATTAATTCAACATGGCTCCATTCATACTGTGTGATAAGGTTCGTCTGAGCCTTATCATCATAATTCCCGAGCCATTCCCAATCAATTTCATTCCAATGTTGTGATCCAGTATATCCATCTGCCCAATAATCTCTATATGTAAAAAAAGAACTCACTACACCGTCACCCGCTGCAGATTTCATTCTTACTTCATATCTTCCATATCTATATGTATCTATTGTACGTAATTCACCTCCACGATAAGGTTTTGCCATTATTAATGAAATTAAAAAAACAAGTTTTGTGAAAGATTTCAATATATTATCCTTTATATTATTTGTAAACTGATTATCATATTCATTTCACAAATAATATTTTCTTTGTTATTACATTATTATTATGCAAAAGCCTAGTGATGTATAAACCACTGGATAATCCCCTGAAAGACCATTCAACCTTATGTTTGCCAGTTAAACTATACTTTTTATCAATTTGTGATATAAGCTGACCATTTAAGTTATGTATAGTTATTTCTGTCATACCCGGCTCATTAACAAAATAATTAAAGGTTGTTATTTGATTAAAAGGGTTGGGATAATTTTGTAGAAACTGGACCTGATTACTGTGTGGCTGGGCATCAGTAAATGTTCCCAGATCAAATGTTGAATCTTGTTCTACAACCATACTGTTTATAAATGGCCCCGCATATTCATAACCACTGCCATAATCGACAGCAGAAAAATACAAATCTAAAATTCCATCCATGACAGTTATCCCATTTAATGTCGTGTCAAATGCATTAAACTGTCCAGCAAGATTAATAATATCTATGGCAGAAACCCACATTGAATCCTCTGCAAAAATATCAAAAGTACGTTGGTCCGGTTCAGAATAATGATTTTCTGAAAATTTAAATGTAACTGAATATTTTCCATTTGGGACCCTAACTTTATACGATACAACACGATTCAGAGAAGATATATATAAAGTATCCTGATCAGTATTACCTATACTCAGTTCTGTAATCTGGTAGTTCCCATTCATGTGGCCATATTCTGTCGATGATGACCACAATTGATCGGCATAAAAATCATCAAAAGCAGTACCTGCATTGTTAACCCTTAACGGAAAGCTCAGGGGCTCAGGCATATCAATAGATAGCCACTGACCCAACTGTGTATTGGGCGGCTGTGAATCATCATTAATACCTAATATCGTAAGGTTGTAAAAATTTTGCAAATCCATTCCATTGACAGTCAGTCTAACTGTTCGCTTATCCGGTTTAAGCATTGCCGAATGAACCGATGCTCCGCTAATGATAAAATTATTTGTATTCTGTGATGAAACAGAATCTAATTCTTCACTAAAACGTGCAATTACTGAATCACCTCTAGCTCTTGCCCATAATAAATATGGAATTGTTTCATCTTGATATCCAATATTTTCATCATCTGTTAAGCAAAGAATTAATTTACCATCATTAAAAACTACATTTTCTTCAATAAAAATTGATTGGTTAGACGCCCAGGTATGGTTATCGCTTTTTTCCCATCTTGTTGAATCATAATAATTGAAATCATCCTGCCATTCAAAAGTGAAATTATTATCTGTACCAGTATTTCCACTTCCAGGTGTATAAGAAGCGTATTTGACCCAATCGTAATAAGCAAATCTCGGCAGAATCCTATCATCCCAAAACCCTACCCAGTCATCCCAGATTGGATTCCAAATATTCATCATTATTTTTGCAGATTGATCCAAATAGGATACCTGTTCTTCGGTTTGTCTATAAACTTCCGCCCCATTAATAAAAAAGGCTATGTAATCTGGCGTCCATTCAAAACCAACAATTAAATAGTCTAAATGAGTATTTAAAGTAGTGAAATGGGTCCTCAACCGACTACTGACTGTTATGATGTTTAAATCCACAACATTTTCAAATCGACCTAGTAATTCGACGTCAATTTCAAACCATGGCGTGTTGGGATAATCATCATTATATACAAAAAAAGATGAAACCAACCCCTCCCCTTGTGCAGGTTTATACCTGGCTTCGAATTTTCCATATTGCACCGGCTCCAGTGTTCGTAATTCGGCGCCACGTTCAGACCCGTAAGAAAATGAAAAAATAACAATTATGATTTGAATGAATCGACTCAATTAGGGATCCATTTTTGTACCATAGTTTAAATAACTATCGGTTGTTATCACTGGGAAAGAAGGTACCACTATTGGGTAAGGAACTCCCCGCTGAGTAACAATCATGTCCGTTGATGTTAATTCAATTGACTCAAATGCATCCATATTAATTTCTATTTGATCCGAGTATATACCCTGCAGAGAATCAATAACCGGGTTCATGAATTCAAGCCATTTATCTTGGGTTTTCAAATCCTTATTTTCGGACTTCATTTTTGCCATGTACTCTCTGCTTAACATTGCATCTTTCCACATACTTACATTGGATTCAACGATCCAGTTTTTATTGTAGCCGGATTGGTAACATTGATTGGTTATTTCTTCATCGCGAAACAAATCAGCAATTGCAAGCCGGAGTTGTTCTGGAAATTCACTCCTATTCAATTTCCTCTTTCGAAAAACAAGAGGGTGCGATCTCAGTTTATCATTGAAATCCTTCACAGTCCACCCATTTCCATTGTATTGTAATAGAATTGAATTGGGGTCTATTTCAAAATCATTGCTATCAATGGTAAATGTAGGTTGGTCTAATAATTCCGGCTCATTCCAAATTGCTTTATTCAAGGCACTCTTTTTTACAGAGTCTAATTTGAAGAAATGTTTTGAAGCCCTATCTGCATATTGATAGAAGATATCAGGATTAAACGATATCTCTTTACCCGACATCAATTCTTTCACCCATTTAAAATAGGATGATTTCGCTTTTTGTTCAGTAAGCCGTTCAGTCACATCATTCCACCTTTGTGCCTGACTTGATTCAGAAATTTGAATCTCATCCTTCCAACCATTAATGACCATGACCAAATAAGAACTGTCTTCTGTTGCAATCGGGCCTATGAATTGTCCTTTCTTGATATCAGGGTCAAATAATAATTTATGGAAAATGTCCTGCTCTCTTTCAAACCATGAAATTTCTCGTTTTGGCGCAGATCCTCCCCACAGGTTATCATGAATTGAATCTAGAGGAACATTCTGTATAACTAATTCTTTAATCTTATCAACAAGTTCTAAATCTGGAAGATTAAGATACTGCACGAACACAGTCCGGCCAGCGAGTTTGTAAGCAGATTTTAATTCATGATCTTTAAGCTCTGTCCTATCATAAAATTCTTTCGCATAATGTACCTGCCTCATGGCCTGTTCCTTACGGCCGGTTAATGCTGAATTTAATTGGTCATCTAATCTTCCTGCATTTTGCGATTCGTACTCTATAGCAATTAACTTTTCACTAATCAGTGAATTGAGAATTATTTTTTTATGAATATAATTGGATTGTCTGCAATAATCAGGACGGATAGTATATTCCGCTCTTCTGATAAAATCCTGTATAGTAATGCTACTGGAACCGACTTCAGCTAATATTTGGAGTTCAGGAATATCAGACTGAGTAGTACAACCCATAGAAAAAAATATGAGCAATAATGACAGTCGAAAGACTTTCACAAATAGCTTTTATTAAAATGTAGTTGTAATTGTATAAATCTCAACATCTCCAAGTAGGCCCATTGTTTTGTAAGCATAATCTATGGAAATAGATTTATTACCTAAATAAAATAATTTTATTCCTAAACCAGTAGTAATCCCAACATCAGTCCCATCGGGCAATAATTTATTCATTCCGCTTTTAAGACCACCTTTTAAACTAAATATTCCTATTCCGGGGATTTTATTTTCTAAGGAAACCCCCAAGTTTACTGTTTCATTATTGTTGTTTGGATGGAGAGCATCAGCTGCTAATGTTAATGTAAAATAATTACTTATAATTGGTTGGATTGAAAAACCAATCCGAAAAATTAATGGTAATTCCCACTCAGATGTTCGAAACTGTCCAGCAACATCTCCATAATTTCCGTCTTCAAACTCAGAAATATCAATTGGCTGATAATTATCAATACCATCAAACTTCATTCTAGTACCATAATTAGAGATACTCATTCCGATGTTCATTCCGTTCTCTTTTTTACCCGTAAAGGAAAAAAAATCAGTATTGACAATAACGCCTAAATCCACTGCAAATGCATTAGCAGAGCTATGCCAAATATTAGATCTAATATATTTAAATGAAGAACCAAAAGAGAACCATGATACAATTTTTCTAGAAAAAGAGAATGTTGCAGCCAGATCATTTGCCATAAATTTCTCGCCCGTGCCATCTTGGTATTCCAAAGTTGTTACTTCCATTTCGCCATAGTCCACCTGTGTAATCCCAAGCCCAAAAACACCAATTCCAGGCATCACAAGTGCCCCACCGGTAAAAAGTATATCTACATCAACTACCCACGGTTGTACCATGAAAAGCGCTGAATTTCTATTTAAGTTAGATAGTCCTGCAGGATTCCAGTATATGGAGGAAACATCATTCACAACTGCTACCTGAGCTTCACCCATTGCATTTGCACTGCTTCCAATACCAATTTCCAGAAAATTAGCTGCCGTGGTACCATAACGGTAGATAGTCTGTGCCGACATTTCCTGAAAATTATTCGTCATTAATATCAAGATTACTATTTTGATGAATCTTATCATTTTATAATAGCAAATTTTCCTAATTTTTCATCACCCGTTTCCTGTGCTTCAATATGGTATAAATACATTCCAGCAGCAATTTCAAGGTTTTCTCTTGTAAGCATATCCCAGTGAATGATTCCACTTTCCGGTTGGTTATTAACAATAATCTCATCAACCAAGACACCGCTCACCGTAAATATTTTTATTGTACAGTTAGCCGGGATATGGGTGAACATTAAACGTCTGCGCTGGTTTAAAAATTGATTTGAAACAGCTGTTTCCATCATATTGGTCATCACATAGGGATTCGGAACCACTTTAATTTTTTTCATGTCATTTGCTATGGCAGATCTATCCAAATTATCATTTGCACCAACAGAAAATCTTATGGTGTCTGTTTCATAAAATGGTCGTTTCCAATCAACTTGGTAAACATCCCCAGATTTAGGAAGATTACTTGAATCTGATGCAAGCTGAAAATCAATGACGAATGCTGTAATCTGCCAATTATACTCGCTATCAGTGGTATCCCAAGTGCTGGCACCCACAAAAAAACGATCTTCAAATATATTAACTGTATCATTATCATTCACATCATGAACCACAACATCCATTAATTCGTATTCTCCAGTGGATGTATCTATGAAAGATGTGTTCTGGACATAAAAACTAACAGCTTGGTTCGTTAATATGTCTCTTTCAGTTTCATTATTTTCATCCCGAACTCTGCGTGGATCAGCCATGCCTATAAAAGCAGAATCATTATCCGTAAATACTATATTATATTTCCAAGGTACCAGTGCACCTTTTACAGAATTGGGTGTAACTCTGAGGTTACCATTTCCATTGATCCAGCCTGATGTTTGATAATTATATTCACACGATTCTACACCAGCATCAATTTCTACCTGCATTCCATCAAAAATATCCGTGAAAATCGTACCGCCTGCATTCAAAGTCCAGTAATCCACCGTATCCTTGTAGATTAGATTTGTTCCGACGTACTTTGTACTGTCTTCTTTATAAACGAGGATGGTGCTGTCGGTATCATCATAGATAAAGATCTCATTGGTCACGTACTGAAATCCATGGTCATAATTGCTTACGCTTTCAATAGTATCTACGCCAAACGTCATGAAATAACTATGGTTAGCTTCTAAGCTTCCACGAGCTCTTATTATAGGCGTGACTGAACCACTGCCTAGTAAATCGCCTTCTTCAACAACTAATTCAGGAGGAATATATCCAGCGGCTGGTTGATGAGGGGTTACAATGGCAATGTTTTTCCCTATTGACCTAATCTCTTCTGCTTCATCCAGTTCTATAACAGTATTGTTTTCACTCGGAGAAATTCCAGGTCCTATATTTGGTGCTCCAAAATCATACGCAACAACTGCATAGTAATAAGTCCGACCATTTTGTACTGTATTATCAACAAAAATGTGTGAAATACCATTGTTTGTTCCGAGATTATAACCTGCTCCATTGACCAGCCCGAAATCTGTAAATCCACTACATTGATGAATCATCCCATTTATTTGGTTTGGGTTATGAGGGCTTTGATCTGGTAAATCACATTGATAAATAGGTTTTTTAAACATAGGTGTACCATAACCATCAGTAATTATCTCAGGATCAGATAAATATTTATCTGTAGAGCGGTAAACCTTATAACCTTCAAAATCATTAATATTACCCACGAACGGATCTCGAGTCCGTGTGTCAGCAACATCGTCCCAGGTTAAAATAACTTCACCATCTCCAGCTGTTGCAGTAACTGTTGGCATTTTTGGAGGTTGTGCAAACCTGTAGTCTTTTTCATAGATCACCTGAACGATTCGTTTTAATTCAAAAAGAGCTGGTGCACTATGTGTTTCATCATTTAGACCAGCCAGAGGATCATACGAATGAAGTTCAGACATGGAAATTCTTTCCACACGCCCTTGGAATAATGGGAAAGGACCAGAAGCAAATACTTCAACTAGATTTGAAATGTTACTGGTGTATTCTTCCAAGGAATCAATACCAATAACATTCCACATAGCTTCATCATTCTTAAACCAAGTTGTTGTATTAGATGGTGCATGGCTCGGTATAGGAAACATTCTAAATGATGTTAAACCCACCATATCAGATTCAGACACATCTGTTGTATTAAAATTAGGTTCACACCCGACACCTTCTTCAAAGTCTGGCCGGTGATTGCACTCAGTTCCATCTAAATCGGGCCCGAAATAGTTTAATTCTCCAGGTGCCACACCATCAATACCAATATCATCACCTGCGTATTCAGAAAGTTGATAGACACCGTCTCCGTTTAAATCTTCACCATCTTCCCAGTCTTGATCTTCATCTGCATCCCAATGTTCCCTTAATTCATCAGCGGTTTTCTTATAGAATTCAAGGAAAGCATTTAAATCTGTGATACCATCAGTTGGACCAATAATTCCCGTGGGCTCATTATCTCTTTTTTCATCTGTCAACCCATCATTGTCATTATCAATATAGTCATATGCAAGTCCAGGGCTTTCCAAATATGCAAATCCCATTACGCCAGACGGCAAACCGCCAGCACCTATACCATTTATGTCCCAGGAATAGGCCATGTCTTCCTGTTTATTAAAAAATCCTAGATCATCATCTCCATCTCCACCAATGGAATTGTCCAGCCAATATCCAAAAGCAACGTCTCTTAAGTCATACTCTGAAACATTTGCAATGGAATATTCCCAGAAGATTGCATCCCTGGCCTGTGGATTATTCCATTGAAACCCTCTGACTGAAACCCGTAAACCAAGTCCACCCCACGGTACACCAGGCTGGATCGTTACATCAGGCTTTAAATCTCCAACAAAATGACCAGGGCGTGGATAATATCTCACATTATCCTCTGGTCCTAAATTTTCCTGATCTTGAGCATCGTTCACCACATAATAGGATTCTTGATCTGCATAAATCACACCTCGACCAAATCGGCCATTCCATTCCCCTGGCCATTTTGTTTCAAATCCTGTCGAGGGCCAGCCAGCAATTGGCCATGAACTCTCAATATTTGATATAGCAGGATATTCTCCAGTCTCATTAAAATATCCAAATACAGGATAAAATCCCCATTCAACTGTACCCAAAGGATTCAAATCCATTTCTTCTCTATAACTTGTTTGGAGATAATAAAGCTTATGATGGTCTTTTGTGTAAATATCAGATAATTCTGTCAGAGGCAATGTATCTAATGTAGCCGGGTTACCATCGTCTTCTATGTATACTTTTGCACCCACCAGTAAGCCTATTCCATCGGTCATTTTTAAACCGTTTGGGTTGTTTGGCCATTTAGATACATTTACTCTGGGCCAGTCGGATAGTTCAGTTGTATTTCGGAAATAAATATAGACTCGATTTCCCGTCATATATCCTTCTCGTTCTGCAGCAACATCGCCAGCTGGGTCTTCAGGGCCACCATATTCTTTCCCTTGACCAAATAATGAACCGATTAAAAACAATAAAACTATAGGCTTATAATACTGCATCACTTTCAAAAATTGATACCTACTGCAAGTTTGATATTTCTTGGCGCAGAAAACATGGAAGGGTTTTTTATCCTATCTTCATAAGTGTTATAGGTACTGCGATGACCAGCTAGATCTGTTTCTTGAATAACGGCAGTATACGCGCGGCCGGTTTCGCTATTCACCCAATTTTCATTTAACCGATCAAAAAGATTATAAATAGTAAGGTCTATTTTTGCACTATAGTTGCTAAATAATTTGAAATTGTAGTAAAGAGTTGCATCTGTAGTATAGGTTGCCGGTTTATAATCATTATTCGGATATAAATTGATCCTGGAAAGAACACTTTCAGACTGCGGAGTAAAAGTGTACGGAGAACCAGAATTGAAATATGCAGTTATGGTTCCACCAATCTTTTCTCCAAAATACATTAGCGATCCATTCAGAGTATGCCGCTGATCCCAACTCATAGGTATAAAACGATTAACCGGATCCATGTTATTTCCAGCTCGAGTGAAACTCTGGGTAGGGTTATCTGCGTTTCCTCTTGTATACTGCAGTGTGTAATTCACCATCCCCTTTAGGGATCCATATCCCATATCAAGCTTGACTTCCAATCCACGGGCATTCCCGTAATCTTTATTACTATATAATCCATATTCAATTTGATTATAAGTAGAAATAATTTTGGTACTAAGTAGATTGTAAATATCTCTGTAATACAATGCCACATCAATACCTAATCCTCGAGTAATTTCCTGCCAAAGTCCAATTTCATATGTAATTGTCTTTTCAGGTTTTAGGAGTGTATTGCCCATCGTGGTGCTATAATCGCTAGGCCCGACCAAAAAACTGCGGTTCTGATACATAGAGTATAAAGGGGGCATCTGGAAGAAATGTCCATAACTAAAGTGTAATACTGCTTGCGTACCAAGCTGATAAGCAAATCCAATCCTGGGGCTAGTCTGGTCGATTATAGGCGCATCTGGATATGTTGATGTCATGGAATCTGGAAGGTTTAATTGGTTCGCAGGATTACGTCTGTCAGATGGGTATGGGCTATTTGGATTAAAATAATCATATCTTAACCCGAGATTAATCACCATTTCATCAAATTCCATTTTATCCTGAATATAAAATGCAAATTCTTTTGGATTAACCTTATAAATATCGGCATAAACTGTTGTATCGCCATAAACTACAGGTTTGTATAAATCACCTTCATTTGATTCCCCTTCATATTTATTTCTAATAGAGCGCCACTTTTGACTAACTCCGTGAGAAATGCCCATGAATCCCAGCTTAAAACTGTGATTATGGTTTGCTTGCCACGTTAAATCAAATTTTGCAGTGGAATCTATCATCCTAAGCATGCTATGATTTTTCTGCTGACCACCTGTAAAAAAACCAGAACCATAATTTTCGAGATATTTATCATGTATATATGAATATACAGTATCACCCGGTAAATGCTCGTTCCCATCGGGGTAGATACCTGCAGTATCAGCTATGATATAATCAGTTGGATTTTTAAATAAATAATTTCCTGAAAAATTGTCTAAAAGAGAAATTTTGAGCTCATAAAATAGTTCCGGAGAAATCATATGATTTAGCTGGAAGGAACTATAAGTTGTCTCTTTGTGGGATGGGGCCCTACCATCAGGGTTATATTTAAATGCATGATCATAACCAAACCAGGTATCATTTGTTTCAGACTGTAATAGAGAAACCCGGATTCCATCAAATAAATTGAAACTTAACTTAAATAAGGCTGAAAAGTTTTCACCCGTATTCATTGGTACATACGAACTATCCCCTGATTGTGAATATACCCAAGTTGTTGAATCATCTGAATAAAAATCACTCGTATCTGTAACCGTAAACATTCTGATCCCATTCAGGTGCCCCTTGTTATCCTGCACGCGTATATTGGTAAAAAAAGTAATTTTTTCTCCAAGTAATGGACCACCTAAACTGAATTTTAAATCCTGGCTTCGATTAAGCTCCGGCTGAAGTGCATCATTTGATAATCCAATAAAAATATCTTCACCATCTTCATGTTTATTATTGGTATTAAAAAAGGAAAAAGCACCAGATACAGATCCTTCAAATTTTGGCCCGCCATCTCGAGTAACAACATTTACAACCCCGCTCATCGCTCTGCCATATTCGGCATTAAAGGTTCCGGTTATTACTTCTAAATCCTGTACCGCTTCCGGTTGTATTTCCATTGCAGCACTACTCCCTCCAAAAGTTTCATCTACCTGAACCCCGTCAATCATGTAGGTAACTTCCGTATTCCTTCCTCCACGGAAATGACCATTAACCACTCCCGCCTGCATATTGATCACTGAGCCTACACTTTCCACTGGTAGTGCATTAATCTCATCGCCTGATATATTTTTTATGGTCCCGGTCTGGTCTTTTTTCTGAGACAACCGTGCTACTTCAACAGTAATCACTTCCCCTTCAATTACCGTTTGTGTCATTTCAACCTCAATGGAGGATGTCCTGTTTACTGAAACAACCACTTCATCAACCCGCACAGAAATATAGCCTATCATATCTACCTTTAGGTCATATTTACCCGGTGGAATATTGATCATTGTAAATCTGCCCATCTCGTCCGCTGCTGTACCATAAGGTGTATTAATAAGATATACATTTGCACCAATCAAGGGACTTGAACTGGATTGTTCTTTAACAACACCAGAAATTTTCCCCGTTGTTTGAGACAAGGGAAAGGAAATAATTAACGAATATATAAGCTTTTTAATCATTTGGATTAAATAACATATTTTTTTATTGTAAATATTTTACTAAAAGATAATTAAAAAAAGAGGGGCAATTAATTGCCCCTCTTTTTTGACTTGTTATTAGTTATTTCACTAATAGCATTTTTTGGGTAATGGCACTACTCCCCGATATCAATTTATAAAAATATACTCCGGATGCCATGTTCCCAGCATTCCATTTTGCAGTATGAAGACCTGCTTGTAATTCACGATCTATTAATGTCACAACTTCCTGTCCCACAATATTATACAGTTTAAGGGTAACCTGCTGTGTTTCAGGAATTGAAAACTTAATCGTAGTCGCCGGATTGAATGGATTCGGATAATTCGGATATAGTGCAAACTCATATGCCACCATACCATCTTCATGATCGATCGAAACCATCGATTGATCACCAATCCACGTTGTGGACCATACGCTGGGAGTTTGCCATGCGTTATCAGCATTTGTTGGAGAAGCAACAAGATTTCCTTCCCAGCCATTCCCATCATTATCATGGAATGTAGGCTCTATGGGTATTCTCATACCGTTTAAAGCATTGAGTCTGATATCATCTCCAAAAGCAATATCATCTAAAGATAATCTTGCTTCTAATATGTAGTCAGGATCTAAACCTTCATGGAAATAATTACCATCTCCATTGACTGCTAATGTATCTTGGCTATTAAAATCATGTACTGCATGTGTTTCCAAGAAATAGAATTTATAATCAGGTTCGTCTCCACGTTCCATACCACCATGTTTTGCACCACGTTGATCATAAAAACCAATAAATAACTCAAATACATCATTCTCCCACCAACCATTGGTTCCATCTCCAGCTTGGTATCCATCATAGACATCGTCAATTACATCTGCAGCAATGTATAAATAGTCTTCATCAACTGCGAGCCAAATTTCACCTGATAGGTCATCATCACTATCTACATCTCCTACAATGCTTGGTGTACCCCAGGAATTATCTTCGGTACCAAGAAAGAAAGGCTCAATGTCACTATCATACCATTCATCTAAATCTCCATCTGCAGCAAAATCAGCCGGCACTGAGAGTGATATTGTTGGAATTCCTTTGGCCATGTTACTAATTGAACCTTCGGATGAACCTGGTTCACCCACATTGTTTGACGCATCTTCACAAATAACTGCATAATGGTAAGAAACATTTACATCTTCAAGTGGATTAAACAAATAATGTACTGCGGCCTGACTGCCTTCAAGTACACCGGTTGCTACCACATCTGCAGCCGCCAATGATAACGAATCCGTTATCGGTTCCATGCTTGCGTAGACATTATAGGATTCACCACTTTCACCATCCACATCTGACCATGTGACTAGATTATAGTATGATGCAGGGGTAGCAGAAACATTTTCTACTGCTGCAGGAGGGACAACATCAAGAACTCCAACATTCATGAGAAACATGTCATCAAAGGCAAAATCACAGGGCACACCATCCCAGCGGGATGCTACAATTACTGCAGTCATTTGTACAGTGCCTTGAGGCATGACAAATTCAACAGTGTGATTTTCCCATTCATCTGTCATTGTTAAAGCAACATCACCAGTCGATTCTAAAACATTGCCTGCGGCATCTTTTGCTTCAAGCTTAAAAAAGGCTCCAGCTTCTTCGCCATTTACACTTTTTCCAAATCCACTAAAACTCCAAGTCTCACCATACGCAGCAGGGATACTGTCTTCAGTGTAATATACTGCCCAGTTATCTGTAACACCGATACTGAGATAATTATCGCCTGAGTACGCCATAGATGCATCTGTAATCACTTCTGCATGTCCGCCGCCCATTGCAACGCCCCATCCAAAATCATCATCATTTTCATCTGCCAATTCAAAGCCTGGGTTGGTCAACACATTCTTTGAACCTGTCAATTTGAAATCATCTAGAACAATTGTGCCATTAGCATGGTCACCATCTCCACCACCACTGATTGAAAATTCTAAGTGAAAACCTGCAATAGCATCTTTATCCAATTCACCATTACCAGCTTCTCCCGCCCAACCAGTTAGATTAAATCCACCACCGTCCCAAGAATCATTTCTTTCAAGAGGCATTGTAATGGTATTCCAACCTGGTTCATTGTCTAAAATATAATGGAATGAATAGTAATATTCTCCAAGTCCAGTATAGTTATCGGGATCAGATACATCACCAAAGTCACTAAGATTTAACCTTAAATGGACTCTATCTTGCAAGGATTGTGAAACTGAATTGTAGTAAGAAAATGAAATACTGTCATATCCTGACCAGTCCCATAGTTCACCATGGTTTCTGTTTTCAATGATTGACATCCAGTCCTCACTCCAATCGTCTCTTATAACCGCTGAACGATATTCTGTTACAGTCACGTCCGTTAATGTAACTGGAGCATCTGGAGTTGTTACGTACAGCAGGAATGAGCTAAAGGTATTTTCACCCTGTGCTGGAATCTCTACTGAGTAAGATGATGTTTCTCCAGTATTTTCTTCATTAACGGTTACGGACTCTGTGTTAAAACTTGGCTCAGTGTCTGGGTATGGGTTATACTCAAACCTGAAATACAATTCCACATCTGTCGTATAATTTGCACCTGTAAAAGTGATTAAACCACCGTTCGGGAAGGTAAATGGATAAAGACTCGTATCTTCGTTGGCAAAGCCTCCCCATGATTCAGCCCCTGTTGGAAATGTATAAGTATTCCCATCAACTATTGTACCACCAAATGCACCCGAGAATACGATTCCTGTATCCGTATCATCTCCACCATAATCACTTACAAGTTTAAAAGTCCAAAATACGCCTGCACCTGATTCGATAACAAGCGTCATGGTTTGATTGTCATTTGATAATGTTACTTCATATGTAATTGATTCTGGAACGGCCACATCGGGTAATTGCCCTTCATTATTTGCTTTAGGAAGACCTAAATAAGCACCAACTCCACTAAGTGTCACCTGACCTGTGCCTGCATTAAACTCCCATGTAGCTGGATTTGAACCATCATGCGGCGCTACAGGTGCCCCACACTGATCTGCTTCTACACCCTGCCAACCTTCAAGCCAAGTCTCAGGGCCTTGAACATTCTGGAAGGATCCATCTGCACCAAATACATACTCATCATCAAAGTAGCATGCGCGCGTGGTAACATCTTCTTCTGTGTTGGACCACCAGCTGCCATCGTTAGGAGCCGGACCAACCATTAATGCACCTGCTTCCGGAGCCATCATCCAGGTACCTTCAAGAGGAGAACTAGGTTCACCAGCCATCATATGAAAAATTTTAGCATAACCACCCCATGCTTCTATATTGTGCGCACTGTAATCAAGCTGCATTGCCCCCGATCCTTCATACAATGGATCAACAACATAACTCACATTAACATAACTAAGTGTAGTGTCGGCATTTTCAGAAATCTCATAGCCCCAATAGTCTGCAGCAGGCTCGGAATCAAAATTATCAATCGTCTGTCCGAAAATGAAAAAGGGAACGGCTAAAAAGACTAAAAATGATATCTTATTATTCATCATGATATCTCCTTGTTGTTTATTTTTCTGTTTTCACAGTTTTTTTCATCAAAAGCTACAATGCCTATCGTGAATAATTTAGAACCTAGATCATTTTGAATTACAGCTAATAGTGAAATTCCATATATAGGTTTTGACACATTTGGTGGCAATGACGCTAAAATATCTTAAAACAATATAAAACATAATGAAAATAAATGCAATAATTTTTCTTTTATTTTCATTAACATGCAAATTATATGTAATTTATTTGCAAATATTGTGAATAATTTTTACTTTCCTGTGATTTTTTAGTTCTATTTATTCGTAATATGGGAACAATTTTAGTAGGATTTATTTGGTCATATGAGAGTCACATTAAAACATATATCAGACGATACGGGCCTATCAATTGCCACAGTTTCTCGCGCATTAAGTCGCAAGGAAAGAACCCATAGTCCCAATGAAAAACAGATTTTAGAATCAGCAATGAAACTTGGGTACCCCATTTTCAATAATTCTATTGTCCAATACAAGACACCTATTGCCCTAGTTATAAAGCTTTTTGAGGGTGAGTTCTACGCATATTTATTAAATGGTTTTTACCAAGCTGCTCATGATTCCAATACTAAAATTAATTTACATGTTATAAAAGATGATTTAAATCCTGTTGATCAAATTATTCAACTTAGTAAAAATCACAGCGGTATCTGTTTGTTCTTGCCTTCGATGACTAATGATGATTATCTCAAAATCAAAGAAGGAGTAGGGCAGTATCCAATTATATCACTTTTACCATCAAAAAATCCAAAAATTGATACAGTATGTTTTGATTCCTATCGTGGTGGTTATATGATGGCTAAACATTTTGAAGAAAAAGGTTTTAAAAAGTTCGGTTATATTTCTGGGCCATCTAAGCGA
>MDTE01147131.1_pt1 | contig 15947 bp, 27 predicted proteins | sample 811231 | NCBI WGS metagenome assembly MDTE01 (sample SAMN05326651, study PRJNA326480) | marine metagenome | isolation source: seawater | place: Indian Ocean: Red Sea | collected 2010
AAATCTGCTGTCGGATCTTCAGAGTCATTTATTGCTGCAAGTGGTGGAACTGAATCTACAAGTGGAAATTATAAAATCCATACATTTAATAATACTTCAACTTTTACGGTAACTGGTGCTGGTGATGAAACAAATGGTAAGGTTGATTACTTAGTCGTTGCTGGTGGAGGCGGTGGAGGCGGTTTTGCTTCTGGTGACTTCAACAACTTTGGATCTGGTGGAGGTGGTGGTGCTGGTGGTATGCTTGCTGCTGGTGGATATAATTATACTGTTAATGCTACATCATATCCTGTAAGTGTTGGTGGTGGAGGAACTGGAGGAACTGGTAACTCTGCTGGACAACCTGGTGGAAATAGTACCTTTGGATCTGCTATCACTGCTACTGGCGGTGGAGGTGGAGGTCAACAGGATAAACCAGGACAACCTGGTGGATCTGGTGGTGGATCTGGAACTGATGGTGACGGATATAACCAACCTAGAGGAACAGGAACTCCTGGACAAGGATATCCTGGTGGTAGAGGTGCATCTTCACAGAACGGAACTTCTGGAGGAGGTGGTGGAGCATCACAGGCAGGAGAAGATGGATATACACGACCAAACTCCAGACCTGCAAATGGAGGAAATGGAACTGCAAATTCAATTAGCGGTTCTTCGGTAACTTATGCAGGTGGTGGCGGTGGTGCTAATTATCCAGGTGGTCCTCATAACCCTAATGGTGGTTCAGGTGGTGGCGGTAATGGTGCTTTATCTCCTACTGAAAGTGGTTATGCAGGTACTGATGGACTTGGAGGAGGTGGCGGAGGTGCTGCTGACCAAGATCCTCGTCAGTATCCAGAACCAAAAGGCGGTAATGGTGGTAAAGGTATCGTAATCATTAAGTATAAGTATCAGTAAAAACTATGGCACATTTTGCAAAAATCGAAAAAAGAACAGGCACAGTCGTAGATGTTGTTGCTGTTGCCGATAGTGACACACAAACTGCTGCAGGTGTAGAGAAGGAATACATTGGTATTGATTTCCTTAAGAAAGTATTTCCTGATACTGCTGCATTATATGATTGGAGACAAACATCATACAATGCTTATAAAGGTAGGCATAGAAAAGAAGTTGATGGATCCCTTGTGTGGGATCAGAAACCATGTCTAAGAAAGAATTATGCTGCTATTGGTGGAAAATATGATTATATGAGAGATGCTTTTATTGCACCACCTAATAATCCTAACAATCAAGTCCTAAATGAGGATACTTGTCATTGGGATACCATAACACAAGCAAATCAAAAGACTACAAATGAGGGTGGACCCCTTGACTATACGGACACTTCCGACTATAGTGATAACTCTAAGATGACTCCTGCCACGTGGGAGTGGACTAATGAGACAAGAACTTATGTCTCTAAAACTGCTCAAGTTGTAAAACCAGCAGTATATCAGTACAATTCCTCTACTAATACTTGGGAAGCATGACCCTTTAAATTATTATGATTACATCATGGTTTGCGAAAGCGATTTACTTTGAACCGAATATACTTTTAGATAAATTACCTACTTATGAAACTAATATCAAGCAATCACTTGATAAAGTAGGAACTATTCGTACAGAGTTAGTCAATGTAGATTCTACATCTAATACAAGAAAGAACCTATTTGAGGTTGTTGAATTAGATGGTTTAAGAGAACAGTTATATAAACATGCAATAGCATTTGCAAAGGAGATTGGATATAAAGAAGATATTACTTTTAATAATGTTTGGACTGAAATAGGTAAGAAAGGTGATTATGCTTTTCCCCGTAATTTTCCTAGATCTGTAGTATCTGGGGTTTTTTATGTCAAATCATCAATGGATGATAGTATTAAATTTTTTGAAGGTAGTAATTATCAAGCAATAAAATGTGTTCCTGGATCTATAGTTTTATTTCCTAGTGAAGTTATGTATGGCATGACATCACAATTAGCAGAAGAAAGTATTTCTATATCATTTACTTTAGGATGAAGGAGTATATAATACCATCTACTAATTTTATTGGAGCATGGTTTATTGATGATAAAGTATGTGATGGATTGATTTCATACTTTGATGAGAGTCCAGACCAAGGACCAGGAGAGATTGGGCAAGGAGTAAATGAAGAATATAAAGTATCAACTGATGTAGCAGTTATACCAAGGGTTAAAGATGAAAGAATACAAATATATCTTGACACATTAGGAAGAGTATGCGATAATTACATCGAACGTTATCCTTGGTGTTCTACTAATCATAGTGGTTGGGGTATAAACACTAATTTTAATATACAAAAATATAATCCTGGTGAGGGATTTTATGGTTGGCATACTGAAAGATCAACTTATAAAGATCTAGTAGGAACTAGACATTTGACATTTATGACATATTTAAATAATGTCACAGATGGTGGTGAAACTGAATGGTATCATCAAGGTCTAAAGATACAACCACAAAAAGGATTAACTGTCATTTGGCCCTGTGATTGGACACATACACATAGAGGTGTACCATCACCAACCCAAGTTAAGTATATAACTACAGGGTGGTATACTTATAAGGTAGAAGGTTTTGATTACTCAGAGTTTAATGGAGGTTAGATGAACTTAAATTATACTTACTGGTATTTTCAGGGTATTATTAAACCTGAGATATGTGATCGTATTATTAATATAGGTAAAGATCTTAATATTAAACGAGGTGAAGTCAATAGGGAAGAGACTAAACGAATAGAAGAATATAGTGAAGAAGAAATGAATGATCTCTTAAAGTTTAGAGATTCACATATTTCATGGATAGATGAACCTTGGGTTCATAATTTAATTAAACCACTCATTCAAAAAGCAAATGAGATGGCAGGTTGGAATTTTCAGTGGGATTGTACTGAGATTATGCAGTTTACCATTTATAATGAGGGTCAATATTATGAATGGCATCCAGATCAACATCATTATGTGTATGGTGATGACCAACATGAAAGTATGAGAGGAAAATATAGAAAACTATCATCTACATTATTATTAAATGATCCTAGTGAGTTTGAAGGTGGTGATCTTGAATTTCATTATAATAGAAAAGATCAATGTGTTGCTAAAGAATTGAATACACAAGGATCATTAGTTGTATTTCCATCATTTGTATATCATAGAGTACTACCTGTTACTAAAGGAACTAGGTATTCTCTTGTCAGTTGGAATTTAGGAGATCCATTCAAATGATTTATATCTCACAAGTTCAAATACCATGCCAAGAAGAGATTATTCAGTTGTTTAAGGATAATTTTCTTAGCACCTATGTTTGGGATGAAACAAGAGTTCTCAGTATGGATAGAGGTGGTATTGGGGATAAAGTAAAATCTGATACTTATAAAAAATTATATGAAATAGTAAAAGATGTTAAGAGGAGAGTATATCATGACAATAGATTTTCTGTATTACAGAATGTAGAGATAGTTAAGTATCCTTGTGGTGCATGTAAAGGATTTCATTATGATAGAGCAAGATCTACAACAACTGGTGCATCAATTACATATATTAATGATGATTATATTGGTGGACATACTATAGTTGAAGGTGTTGATGTACAACCTTTATCTGGTAGAACAGTTTACTTTGATGGAATGGAATTTCGTCATGGTGTAAGTAATGTTGTAAAGAGGGATAGATATACTATATCAATGTGGTATGGTAAAGATAAATCTATGCCACTTAATGATGAATTTTTGGAGATTTAACTATGAAATGTGTAAATGACTTCTTAGATAAGGAATTATTTAAGAAAATACAAGATGATATATTTGATAAGGATTCAACTCCTTGGTTCTGTATACCAGATATATCTGGTGAAGGTAAAGAAAAGGATGCTTACTTCTGTCATATGCTTTATGACCAAGAAAGACCATGCAGTAACAAATATTGGATTGCTGAAGCACTAAAGTTTGTTATAGATGCAAAAGCATTAATTAGAGTAAAGGTAAATCTATACCCTAGAACAGATACTTTAGTTCATCATACACCACATACTGATTTTGATTTTGACCATAAAGCAGCAGTATTATCTTTGAATACATGTGATGGTCATACTAGCATTAAAGGTATGACAGTTCCTTCAAGAGCAAATAGAATAGTATTTTTTGACCCTCAAGAACCTCATAATAGTACTAATTGCACTGACCAACAATTTAGAGCAAATATTAATATCAATTATTTTTAATGCAATTACTTAATCCCAGAGAATTATATACGTTTGAAGAGTTCTTTGATACTGATATTGAAAAGGTATCATTGACAGATATGGCAGCACGTATTCAAGATGTATTAAAGGATGAGTTTGGGATTACATGTAACTTGGATCATGCAAGTGAAATATTTGATTGTGAGATAGAGGCACACAATGATTTTGTATCATGTGTATGTCAAGAGACAGGTAATCTATATCATTACTGTCTTGAAGTTGTTAATCGTGAAGGTAAATTTAAATTTGATTTGAAACCAAAGAAGATGAGGTTCTTTAGAGCATACGTCTTTAGATGGTCTAATACTATGGAAATAGATTATGTCAAATATATTTTTTGATACACCTTCTGGGTTACCAGTTATATTCATACGTGATTTCTATTCAAATATAGAATTGACTTCAATATTTAATGAGTTAAAATTTTTATCATCTATTGATAGGTTTAAAGATCCAACAGATCCAGATGGACCTGGTACTGCAATGTCAAATGGTGTAGTATTAAAATCTGGAAAAGGTATGCACTTAGATGTAGTATATAAGGATCGATCTGAATCTGACATACTAAAAGTTAATCGTAAACTATTCAGTAAAGAGACTACTACTCTATTAGAGAGTTATCATTCTTTCTTTAGATATGTAAGAAGATCTAATGCAGACAATACTAAACTACATTATTATACTAACGGTGATTATTATAAATCACATGTTGATGATTGTGTAGTCACAGCAATTAGTTTCTTTAATATTGAACCAAAAGGATATAGAGGTGGTGATTTAGTATTAGAACATAGACTTAAAATACCTTGTCTAAATAATTCGCTAGTGGTCTTCCCTTCTATTATGTGGCATGAAGTCACACCGATTGTAATGTATGACTTTAGTCCTAATATGGGTCGGTATTCAATGACTCAGTTTTTGGAAATGTAATTATGCAAATTATTCACTTTGAAAATGAACCACCAAAGACAAGGTTCGCACCTATATTTAATTTTTACATCTATGAGAATGATGTAGATGTAAGAGATATAAAGAATATAATATTATCTAAAGAGCAAGATATTATTAAGAGTAATCCATATACAAGTGATTGGAATACTGGATTAGGATCTAATAGTATGACATCAAGATCTAATTGTTATAATGTACTTAAATGGGATGAAGCATATTTTTTAAAAGAAGTAATAAGATCATCACATGATAATTTTATAACAACTCTTGGATATGATTGGGAAGATAAAATATATGTTCAATGTTGGGCAAATGTTCTCAGAAAAGGTGAAAGGATAAAACAACATCAACATTGGACAAGTGAATACACATATATTGGTGGACATATACACTTAGATGATTTACATACTAGTACTCATTATGTAAATCCATATAATCAGAAGTTATATTCATCAGAGAATAAGAAAGGTAAGGTAACATTATTTCCTAATTGGTTAGAACATTATACTGACACATATAATGATAATGAATTTAGAGTATCAATAGCATTTGACATTATTACTGAGATAGTATATAATGAGGACATTTATGAGGATAGGAAAGAACACTGGGTTCAATTATGAAACTCGAACAGATTCGAGAAGTAATTAATAATGTAATTGGTGATATACCTTTCATGTATGATCTGTCAGTAACTACACCACCATCTGAGTTAGTTACACAAAGAGCACAAGATCATTTTAATAGAGGTAAACCAGAATCATTAAATCAGACTTATCAGTTAGATAATACTTGTAAGTCTGTTATTGTATGGAATGTTTTTAGTCGTGTTGCATATGATTACCACTATAAGAATAACTTCTTACCAGAGATCATTAGACGATTAAATACATTATACGATTATAATTTTGGGTATGATGATTACCTATTAAATAGAAAACAGTTTGCTATTAGATCAGGTGCAGCAACATTAGCAAAAACATCATTAGCATTTCATAAAAGATTTGGAATGAATTATAAGATTGATCTAATCTTTACTAATGCTGAATTTGATGAGACTATTGTTATTGATGGTGAACCTCACTATAGTAATTGTATTGGGTGTGATGCACCTTGCGAATATAAATGTCCTATGGGATGTACAATGAACTTTGATCTTGTTGATTGGGAGAAGTGTTCTAATTTTGTAGATGTTCCTGAAGCATTTAAAGATCTTGATAGTATTTGTAGGATATGTCAAGACAGTTGCCCTTATTCACAGGAGTTGACTAAAAGAATCCTCGAAATTAACCCTCGTTACGGAGAACGTATTCATGCCACATTTACATAGATGGAATCAACCTAAAGGTAATAATCCATTTACACCTGAATTTGATATATCTTTATGGGTTGATGATTTACCTGAAGTATTAATTGATGAATTAATGGTACAAGTATTGTTACACGAGGATGAAGGGTTATATGATAATGATAGATGGGAACACTATAATATATTTCAATGGGAAGGTTTTGCTGTAAAAGAATTACAAGAGATGATACTAACATCTTATGAAGCATTTTGTAATTCTCTACACATAGAGAAAGAAGAAAGAATATGGATTAGAGGTTGGGTATATCCTCAGAAACCAGAGATAAAAGTTAAACGAAGAATGAATATAGGTAGACATCAACATGCAATGCACGAGAACGCATTTCTAAGTGGTGTGTTAAATATGCAAGATCATTTTATTGGTACTGATTATGATATACCTTATGTTGGATGGACAGGTATAGGTAGTAAGAAAGGTAGATTAACACTTGCACCATCATCATTACCTCATGCAGTTAAAGCATTAAGATATGAAGATACTGACAGATATACTATTGCATTTGATTTAATAACACAGAAAGGAATGGATCATTTCTGGTTCTCTAAGTTAGACAAAGATACATCAAAAGATCCTTTGAATTTAGCGATTGAATTGTGAACACACAGTTATTAGATAATGGATTCTTATTAGTTAAGAATTTTGTTCATGTTGACTTAGCAAATAGTTTGTATCGTGAGTTAGTTGATAATGGTCAGACTAAATTACATTTCTTAGATAATGAATTTCATGGACCTTGTTATAACTATCAGTCACCAACAGCATCACAAGAGTTATTATTCTATATGTTGCATGATATGGTGGATATAGTTGGAGAATCATTATTTCCAACTTATTCATACATGAGATTATATAAACATAATGCTTTTTTAAATCCTCATACAGATAGACCTGCATGTGAAGTATCATTAACTGTACATTTAGGATCAGATAAAGAGTGGGAGTTTGGTATAAGAAACTATCGTAATAATAATGAGTTTAATGTAGTATTAGATCAAGGAGATGCACTGATATATTTGGGATGTGTAGCACCACATTGGAGAAATGGTAAGTATAGTGGTGAGAATTTTGCACAGTGCTTCTTACATTATGTCAGAAGCAGAGGTCCAATGTCATGGTGTTTGAACGATACTAATAGGTCATTACCAGAGGGTAATTGGGAGGATGAATTGAAGAAAGAGTATGACAGTATAATAGGTGTCACACAATCACCCTAATCCAGAAAATACGTGATAGACTACATGGGTTGCAGTTATTATCATGCCTACGTTTACACTCACATGCACAGATGAAGATTCTACAGTAACAACTAAAGAGTTTAAATCTGCCTACCTACAAGATGTTGTAGAAAAAACAGGAGACTTTCTCAGGGGAGTCGGTTACTATTTTGATGATTTGACTATTGTTAAAGTAGAAGAAACCGAAGAAACTATTGAGGATGACTCTTATGAAGAATATGATCCTATTACAGGTACAAATTCTATTATTGATCCTTCATACCTTAATAAAAACTAAAGACTATTAGGCAACTCATTGACAATAATGGGTTGCCTATGTTAATATATACAAATGTAGTTCAGAAAAACTGACAGATCACAGATGGGTAAGACTTTTCGCCGAGGTGGTAACGAGCGAGGTTACTATTCTCCTGGAAAATCATTACGAGACAAACGCCAAAAAGGAACAAATCGAACATCTAAATGGGAGGAATCTTATGACCACAACCAACCCAAAGGACATAATCACCCTAAAAAAAGAGCAACCACCGAAGAGTTCGGAGGTGACCTATGAAGATGATGGTCTGGACTATGAAGACCTATATTATGATGATGCTTCATATGATGGAGTTGAAATAGATTACACAGTACAATACTAATGCCAAGTAAAGATCAATTATCTGTAGATGATAACGAGACTAAAGACCAGAAATGGAATAGAGGTCTTGATATTTGTATAGAGTCATTTTATAAAGCAGATCACTCTTTGCGTGGATGTGCTCACAATCAACGGTGTTTCTATGAAATGATGGAGATTCGTGATAAAATAATAGAGTATGCAAAGACTCTAAGGAGATGATCGGTCTTTACTCACAGTTACTTTCAAAGGATCAAAAAATGATCGTAAAGGATGCTCTAATCATGTATGTCTGTCAATTACAGAAACAATACTTTAGAGATAATGTTATTCCTATGGATGAATATCATCGTAGGATGGCAGATATTGATGAAATCACTGAAAAATTACATTTAAAAGATTTGTATAAACATGACAGTTGAAATGTTTACACCTCGTTGGTATTATAAGGGTAAAGTTCCCTTTGAAAACCAACAAGAGATTGAACGCACCTTTGAAGAGTTTATGGACTTGGAGAAGAACTTTATTAATCCTGATAATATTAATGGTGAACTATTAACATCTTATGGATTACCTACTAATCAATCTGCACCTTGGGAAAGGTGGTTAGAGTTTATTAAACCTTGTCTATCTGAAATGGTAGATCAATTAAAACCTAAGAGGGATATAGAAGTAGTTCCTCAAGAGGCATGGGTTAATCGTTATCAGAAAGGACATTATCAAGAGTACCATTGTCATTCTGTTCAACATTGTAATCTTGCAGCAGTATATTTTTATAGATTAGAGGGTGGATGTACTAACTTTAAATTCTATAATAATCAACACGCAGCATATAAAGCATGTGGATTAGATGATATGTTTGAGATACCAACAGCAGCAACTATAACACCTAAAGTACAACAAGGTGATATAATTATATTTCCTGCACATTATCCTCATTTAGTATCACCTAATAAGAGTGAGTTTGAACGTATAACATTTAGTGCAAACTTTGATGTTGTGCCAGCAAGCAATGTGTCTACTACTAAGCACGGTAAGGATTTAGATCTGATATAATAGGATTGAGTTCAAAGATAGTTATGAAATTGCGACCAACCAAGCAAGATGTGATCTTGAATCATACTTACACTTTCAAGTGTAATGCTACATTCGGTACACTATCTCAAGAGCGAGTTTATAAACTATTCACAGATGGTAGAAGAGCATCAGGATTTCTAGAATTACAATTAGAAGAGTGGTTTGAAGGTCTTGAATTTGTAGATGGTAAAGGATATGACCATATCAATCATTTGGTAGAGGGTCAACTGTATGATGCTAAATGTTTTACTAGACATGGTGCTAAATTCTGTCCTAGTGTTATGTTAGGTGCAGGTAGATCAGTTGATGAAGAGAAATTATGGAAACATGCAATGGATATGATTTATATCTTTACAGATATAGTATCATTTCCTGAAGTAAGAGTTAGATTTGTTAAAGGATCTGACCTTACACAATATACAAACGGATCAATACCATTTGGAGATCGTGATGATTTATTTGAATGATTGCATCGCAGGTATGCAACATTTAGATGATGAATGTGTTGATGCTATTGTTACATCACCACCTTATAATCTAAACATTAAGTATAACAAATACAACGATAAAAAACCAAGAGATAAGTATATCTCATGGATGAAAGATGTGTTTGTTGAATGTAAACGTGTACTGAAAGATGATGGTCATCTATTTGTTAATATGGGATACTCAAATATAGATCCTACGATAGGGTTAGAGGTCATGTTTGCAATTAAAAATACATATAATTTGCAAAATAATATAGTTTGGGTTAAGTCTATTCATGTAAATAACAAGACAAGTGGACATTTTAAACCTATTAATAGTAAACGCTATTTGTGTCCTACTTGGGAGAATTTGTTTCACTTTACCAAAGATGGTAATGTAGAAATAGATAGACTATCTGTTGGTGTTAAGTATGAATATTATGAAGCAAATATTCGTGGTAATAATACGATTGAGAACAAACCTAATTTAAGAGATAAAGGTAATACTTGGTTCATACCATATGAGACTATTAATAGTAAAGAATTGCGTGGTAAACATCCTGCTACTTTCCCAGTTAAATTAGCAGAGGATTGTATTAAATTAACAGGCATAGATCGTGGTGTAGTTCTTGATCCTTTTATGGGAACAGGTAGTACTGGAGTAGCAGCAAAGAATTTAGGTTGGAGATATATTGGATTTGAAATAGATGAAGATTATGTTAAATTTGCTGAAAATAGGATAAATGGGGGGTTGACTTCCATATTAAATTGATATATAATACTGACAAAGAAATTCGTGGAAGATACACCAATCGGAAGCAATTTCAAAAGTTAAACTAAACTTATCGAGGACATATTATGTCGAAAGCACTAGAGGTGGGACAATGGTATACTTTACCTGGAATCCCAGATGTAGAAATAGCGGTATTAATTACCAAAGCATTTTTAAAGTATCCTGAGTGGATAACTCAGAGAGATACAGAGAACAGACTTAAGAAGAAAGGTGTTATAGATCACCTAAGAAAACTATTTCCTACTCATCATATTGTAGCAGTTGGAGAATTAACTGAACAGGATGATTGGGAAGATGAAGTATATGAAGCAGGTCATACTTGGAGACTTGATGCTAACACAAGAGCAAAAGTATGGGAAAGAGGTATGGTTGATGAACTTCCTAAAGGTGTACTAGCAGTTAAGTTTAAGGGTAAAACTTTAAAAGATATAAGGAATATTTACTGGGCATTTGATAACCCAACAGCAGCAGAGTTAGCAGCAGAAGTTATTACTGGATGTCTTAAATCTCTTGGTATAGAGTTAATAACTAAGAAGTTTAGGGATGGACAATTTGTAACTGCATTATCATATTGTTGTAAATTTGATGCACCAGATGTATATGGTAGTAAAGGATTATGGTCTGAACCTGATGATAATTCAATAACTATATCTGAATACAAAAGGACTCAAACTTTACATGCAGTTAGAGATTATGCTGATACAATTAAGGCAGTTGATGAACTATTATCTAAGACTGGAATTGTACCATCTTTCGATCAAACATTTATAACAGCACTATTCTTATTCCATAGAAAGTACGGTTGCTTTGATGATAATGTAACTAACCTATGTTTAAACCTTACAGGTAGACTTAAGGATGAAGATGGTGAACAGTTATTAATAGCAACTGCACCAAATCCAAGTGCTAAGTTAAATGCTACTGCATGGATTGATAGGGAAAATAACAGATCATTCTCTAATTATCAAGAGCAATGTGTTATTAAAGACAGATCTAAAATGGAAGGTTACTATCAAGGAGTTCCATTCTTTACCTACTGGTTATCAATAGGATCACAAAATGGTCTTAAGCATAGACAAAATAAAGGTGCAAAAGGTGGTTATACCAACTGGTTTGAAAATACATTCCTTAAGACTAATAAAAGAGAAGTGGTTGAAAAACTAGAGAAATCACTGTCAATCTAGAAACTGTCCACTAAATGCCCCATTTCATCCTGATCTGGGGTATATTAATATTGTTGAGAAATTCAAATGAAATTCTTTTCTGCCAAGACACAAATCTATGGCATCAAAAAAGCACTCAAAGCGAGTGAACGTGATCCCTTTCTTTATAATGAAGAAGAGATCATCAAACTAAAAACTTCTCTTCGCAAATTGCGTGAAGAGCAAGAACAAACCCGACAAATTCAAAACGGAGGATTTGGTTACGATGTCTAAAAGACTATTTGTTCCAAAAGTTGAATACGATGAAAATTTTGACAACTGTCAAGAGGAAGAAGACAGTTGGGTATCCTCAGTTTTAGGAACTGAAGATGATGCAATCTATGACGTACTTTCGGAGATTCAGTAATGACAATTCCAAAGAAATTGCAACTTCTACTTGATGCTTATGATGATGGAGTTCTTCCTGAAGATTTACAAGTAGAAATGTGTCAGTTTATGATAGATTGTGACCTACACAATGAGTTGACACAGTATCAACAACTCTGCGATTATTACATTGCAGAAGGTTTATGTTATGAAGTATGTTTTGATTCCTGATGAATACTTACGAAGTCTTATTACAACGTGACATTGGCATAAACAAGACAGTTTATGTACACGATTGTTATTATGAAGATGAAGCAAGATTACTTGCTGAGTCTCAATATGGACTTCCAGTTTTAAGAGTATTATATAAGGGATCTTCTAATAATAATACTATGAATGATGTTCCTGAACCCTATTATGGTGGCACTTGGTTATCAACAATAGGGTCAGGAAATAGTTCTATTACTAATATATTAGCATTACCATTTGGTATCTTAATTATTATATTATTAATAGAATTTTGGTGGTGGTTTGTTGCTATAACTTGCATAGGAATTGGGTGGAGAACTTATCAGTATATCAAGGACGATTAGGCATTTATTTTTGTTAATTCGATGTCGATATTCTGACAATATTGTACTAAATAGTGGTAGAATTAAGGATAGCAAGATGAACTGAAAACTCTCTTGATTATGATTCAAAAGTTAAAAGGAGTTGGATATGTCACACAATTTAATATCTTCAAATCATTTAGCACAATGGAAACATGGTGTAAACGAAATTCCTGAATATCAGGATCAATTACTGGACGATTACTTTGAGTGCTTAATTGATTGTGAAGACGATCAATCTAGTTGTAGGAGGGTATGTAAGGAAATTCTTATGTGACTATCTTACTAAATTCTATAAAAAGAGGGTTTACAAACCCTCTTTTTTATTGTATAATACTCTATGAATACATCATTAATATGTGGTACATTATTTTTTGGACAAGTCTTATTATGTTCATACTTGTTAAAGTAGGTGCATTTAAGAAATGAAAGATACGATATTATATGGTGACTGTCGTCAAACATTACCAGCATTTATTGATAACGCACAAATGTGTGTTACATCCCCACCTTATTATGGATTGAGAGATTACGGTGGTAAAAGTGAACAAATAGGACAAGAACAAACACCAGAAGAGTATATTGAAGAAATGGTAAATGTCTTTAGGTTAGTGAGAGATAACCTTAGAGATGATGGTGTGTTATGGTTAAACATAGGAGACACATATTATAATTATCGAAGTGATGGTAATTATCCTAAGCAAACTGTTAGTAAGACTAATCAAGATTTACCCTCATTTTCTCCTGCTAGAGGTAACAAATTAGAGGGGTTAAAGAGTAAAGATTTGATCGGTATTCCTTGGATGTTAGCATTTGCATTACGAGCAGATGGATGGTACTTAAGGCAAGATATTATATGGCATAAACCTAATCCAATGCCAGAAAGTGTAAAGGATAGATGCACTAAAGCACATGAATATATCTTCCTATTAAGTAAAAGTAAGAACTATTATTATGACAATGAAAGTATAAAAGAACCTGCTAAAGATTGGGGAACTAGAGATAGAACTAATGGCAAATATCATAATGAAGGAACAGGATTAACACCTCATTCTGGACTCACTAAATCATATCCAACAAAGAATAAACGTAGTGTATGGAGTATAACAAACAAACCATATAAGGGATCACATTTTGCTACTTTCCCACCTGATCTAATTGAACCTTGTATACTAGCAGGTAGTAGAAAAGGTGATATAGTATTGGATCCATTTATGGGTAGTGGCACGACTGCTATGGTAGCAAAGCAACTAGGACGGTATTATATCGGATGTGAACTGAACGAGGACTATCGAGAATTGATAGAAAAACGTGTGACAGTCAACAAAGTGGAGCAAAATGCTTCACATTCTGAAACAAATGGGTTGATTGACCTATTGGGTACTGTATAATATGGGGGTAGTCAACTTTCAGCACTTATGCCAGTTAAGTCTCCAACAAGGAAAACCGCAGCAACAGCAGCAACTCCTCGTAAAAGACGCACTCGTAAGACAACCGCTTCAACACCTAAAAAGGTTTCTATAAATAAGTCACAATCTGCAAAAGTTATTGTGACTGAAGAACCAAAAGTTGAAGTAAAAGTAGACACAAAACCTACTCAAATTGCACCACCAAAACCTAATCTTTCTCGTGAAGATTACATTGCTGATATAAAAGCAAGATGGGCAATTCATACCTATGAAGTTAATGCCCTCGGTGCAGATTTGGTTAAAGGTTATAATCTAGTAACACCATATCTCCAAAAAGGTGTTACTTATGTCAAAGACTCTTACAAAAGAGCATTTGCATAGACCAGATTACAAACTGTCTACTAAGACCCCACAAGGGGTCTTTTTTATTGTATATTAAAAGAGTGGAAGGCAAGGGTGAGCGACCCCAGTGGAAAATGCTCTTTAAGTCGAACCTCTTCCACACTCAACATTATTAAGGAGATCGTCTTTGACAGACACATTACGACCTCATCAACAACGTGCTTATGATAAAATGATTGAGCATGATTGTGGACAAATTGTTATACCTACTGGTGGTGGTAAAACATATATTATGATTGAAGATTGTAAGAGGTTAGTAACAACAACACCTCGCAATCCTCAGACTATTGTTGTAGTTGCACCACGTATATTACTTGCTAATCAGTTATCAGAAGAGTTTGAATCTGAGATTGATAATGTTAAGATAGCACACGTACATTCTGGTGAAACTCATCATTTTAGCACCACAGATTGTAGGGATTTAACACATTGGAATAGCACTAATCCTCAGTATGATAAGTTAATCTTTACCACTTATCATTCACTACACAGAGTATTAGATAGCATGGTAAATATTGATAGAATATATTTTGATGAAGCACATAATGGCACTGGTAAGAACTTCTTTAAGCAGATAAAGAGAGTTGCTAAGTTAAACATAGCAAGATACTTCTTTACTGCTACACCACGCATTTCACGCTCTAAGAATAACATTAGTGCGGAACGTGGTATGAACAATGCGGAAATATGGGGTGATATATTAGAACAAACAGCAGCACAAGAGTTAATAGATAGTGGCACTATTTTATTCCCTAAAGTTATACCATTTGAGACAGATAGAGAGAGGACTAAGTTAAATGCACATGAAGTAGATAGTGATAACTTAAAGGACATATTGACTAGCATAACTGATACAAACCCTAAGGTACTTGTATCTGCTCCAACAACAAGAATACTATGGAATATGCTCTCACAAACTGATATTAAAGATTGGTTAATTGAGCGAGAGTATAACATTATGCACATCACATCTAAGCATGGTGCTATCATTAATGGTAAGAAAGTTGGTAGAGAAGAGTTCTTCAAAACACTAACATTGTGGGGTAAGGATGATACTAAGAAGATGATAATCTTCCATTATAGTATACTATCAGAAGGGATAAATGTTCCAGGTTTGACTCATTCAGTTATGCTAAGAAATCTACCTAATATTGAAATGGCACAAACAATAGGTAGAGTAATTAGAATACATCAAAAGGATGTAGATGATATGAATTCAGGTAAAATACCTGCTGGTGCTTATAACTTATACC
>MDTE01058834.1_pt1 | contig 15945 bp, 17 predicted proteins | sample 811231 | NCBI WGS metagenome assembly MDTE01 (sample SAMN05326651, study PRJNA326480) | marine metagenome | isolation source: seawater | place: Indian Ocean: Red Sea | collected 2010
CACCTCCAAAAGTAAAGGCGGATTGCCCAGCTAGCATCGGCCCGAGACCCTCCATTTCAGCGTCGCCGGCCGCACGAATAGCCAAACTATTCTTAACCACCCTGAAGGTGGCCCCAGTCTCCCGGATTCGAGCCCTAAGCTCCTGCTGATCGGCGACCGATAAATCCTTATAGCCGGAAACAATGCTTATTGACGCGTTCTTCAATAAAGCAGAAATTTCATCAACCAAAGTGGCTTTCTCATTCTTAGTCGCCACGGCTACAGCCTCCTTTACCTTCCCAAAAAAATTCGAGCGGCGCGCCGGATTGTGCTGCCACTCGATCGTCCGTCCGCGCCTCGACGGGCTCTCCCTTCAAGGAAGATTGCTTGGCCCGTTGTCTCTGGCTATTCAATTGTATGTACTAGATCCTTACTCCGTCTTTACGCCGTAGATACAGCCGATCTGACTGAAACAGCTTGGGGATCCAGGGGAATCCCTGGCCCCATACTTGAGCATATGCTCAACGAATGAACATACGTGCCTTTCACAACACTTGGGCGAGCATTCGAAACCGCCTCAACAACCGAGGTCAAATTCTCCAACAACGCATCACGACCCATCGAGACGCGGCCTACCACTATATGCAGATTGGCCAAGCGATCAACCCGAAATTCAACTCGACCAGCCTTAAGCTCCTCAACGACTCGGGCAACATCATCGGTCACCGTTCCCGCCCGAGCATTCGGCATCAAACCTCTCGGCCCAAGAATACGACCGAGTGGTCCAATAATCCGCATGTTATCAGGAGTCGCAACCGCCGCATCAAACTCTACCCAGCCGCCCTGGATTTTTTTTGCCAGATCATCAGTGCCGACCTCGTCGGCCCCAGCATCCCTAGCCTCCTGAGCACGATCGCCACTAGCAAAAACAATCACCCGCGTTGATCGACCTGTTCCATGTGGCAGCAACAAGGTACCGCGAACTTGTTGGTCCGCATGTGCTGGATCGACGCCCAGCCGAGCATGCAACTCAACCGCCTCATCAAATTTCGCCTTGGGCAGCTCAACAAGCAGCTCCACAGCGTCCTCTAGTCCATGCTGCACATTCTTGGGCACAGCCCCACTAGCTTGTCGATATCGCTTCCCGTGCCTTGTCACTATTAATCCTCTACTTCGATGCCCATACTGCGGGCCGTACCAGAAATTATTTTCATCGCCGCATCCATATCGTACGCATTCAAATCAGCCATCTTTATTTCTGCGATTTCACGAACCTGACTGGCCGTAACCACGCCAACTTTTTCAAGATTTGGCTCACCAGAACCCTTGTCTACTCCGGCTGCTTTCCGCAATAAATCTGCCGCCGGCGGAGTTTTTGTAATGAAGGAAAAAGAACGATCTTCGTACACGGTGATTACCGCAGGAATAATTGAGCCAATCTGTTCGCGAGTCCTTTCGTTGTACAACTTAGTGAACTCAACAATATTGACACCATGGCTGCCCAATGCAGGACCAACCGGCGGGGCAGGCGTCGCTTTGCCTGCCTCAAGTTGAAGCGTTATTTGCGCGAGTACGGTACGTGCCATAGATGAACTTCTTCCCTATCGACTAGGTGATCGAACCTCCGCCAGACTTCTCAACCTGTAAAAAGTCCAATTCGACCGGAGTATCTCGACCAAAGAAAGATACAAGAACCCGTAGCCGCTCCTTATCCTCCATCACCTCATCCACCGAACCAAAGAAATCGGTGAAGGGTCCATCAATGATCTTGACCCGCTCACCAATCTGTATCCTGACCTCAGGACGCGGAGCATCCCCTTCCATTTGTCTAAAGATCGTACTTGCTTCGTCAGGAGGCAGGGGGGTAGGCCTGTTTCCAGAACCGACAAAATTGACCACACCAGGGGTATTGCGGACGACCATCCAAGAATCGTCCTCCAGCAACATACGAACGAGCACATATCCGGGGTACATTTTTCGCTCAACTTTTCGACGCTGCCCATGACGCGATTCTTCTATCTCTTCCACAGGCACAATAATGTCGAAGATCTTGTCAGCTGCCTCCATCGACCGAATCCGTTGCTCCATATTGTGCTTCACCTTGGATTCGTAGCCGGAGTAGGTGTTGATCACGAACCACCGTGCATCATCTGGAACTTCCTGTGACAGAGTCTCATCTGCCGAAATCGGCACCGGTTGGCCTGATTCTTCACGAACGCCATCTGCCTCAGCCATCATGGTGACCGCCTCCCCTGATCACGTCACGAGCTCGAACAAACGATCGAACGCCAGATCTGCCAAACCCAGCACAATAGCCATAAGCAAGCTGATTAAGACCACCAGCCCAGTTAAACGAGCCGTCTGCTGTGGCGTCGGCCATTGAGCCTTTCGGAGCTCGCTGTACGCGTCGCGCGCAAACCGAGACCCAGGAAGTCTTCGAACTGCTTGGCGAACCCCTTCGACTGACATCAGTATCGACCACGCGCTAGCGCGTCTCTCGATGCAGCTTATGGCTTCGGCACGAGCGGCAAAATTTATTCAGTTCCATTCGGTCTGGATCATTACGCCGGCTCTTGCTACTAACGTAACCGCGAGAACCACATTCCGTACATTCCAGCGTAATAACCATCCGATCGCCTTTACGGGGCATTCACAACTCCAACAGCGGTAAGCCGAAGCCCGGTGAACATATACACACCGAACCTAAAACTTATGCCATGCACAACAAAAACCCGCCGGATAATCCGTACGGGCACCGTAATGGTACTACGAAACACCCTTCCAGTCCCGAACACACAACAACAAGCCCAACCTCGGTTCTCAGTTCTGAACTTTATCGGAATGATTGTCAGAACCGTAGCATCTCCGTTTTCCACTACGGCATACGTTTTTATAAGAACAGGGTCTCCATCCTGAACTACTCAGACCTTCGAAGACTTAATGCAAACCTTGGGCGGAGGCATGCCTCCAATTCACCAACTCATAAACACACCCCACGCTGAGCACTATTCCAAGCGCGCATCGAAGCCAAGTCGTCTTAAGCGATCTTTCGATATCGCCATATGGCCACTGGAACAAAAATAACCATGATCCCCACAATCCAAGCCAACGATCTCATCAACGAACCCCAAAACTCCACACCAAGTGCCAGGCCACGCATCGCATCCACAGTAAGCGTTACGGGGCTGTGTTGGGCAACAGCACGCAACCAATCAGGCATGGTCTCAATCGGGACAAACACAGAACTCACAAAGGTCAGCGGAAATATCCATACGAAACTCGCAACCTGCGCAGTTTCAGCACGTCGCACGCTCATACCAATAGCGGCGGATATCCATGAAAAAGCCTGCGCAAAAACCACCCCTAATAGGAGCATGACTGTTGCTCCAGCAACCGAGCCATGAAACCTGAAACCAATTATGAGGCCCACACCAACCATGAGGGTCAGCACAAACATGTTTCGAGTGGTATCGGCCAAAATACGCCCAGCGATCACAGCTGACCGAGCCATTGGCAACGACCGATACCTATCGATCATCCCGCTACGAACATCCTCAGCCAAACCCACACCAGTCTGCGTAGATCCAAAAAGCCCGGACTGAACAAGGATTCCAGGCAAAAGAAAATCGATATATGGAATTGGACCTGTCTGGATAGCACCGCCAAACACGAACGCGAAGAGCAGGACAAACATGACCGGCTGGATCGTCGAAAATACGAGGAGGTCTGGTTGGCGTCGATAGGCCAGAAGGTTTCTCTTCCAGAGTTGCATGGTGTCTCCGAGACCGTATTTAGCCTCGGATCGAAGAGCCGTCATGAACCCTGACATGGACATGTGCACCCCCTTAACTTTCTTCGGTTGATGTCTGCTTACAGGAACCGTCGTCAGAGGCCACGTGCCCCGTCAAGGAAAGAAACACTTCATCAAGAGTTGGCTGCCGAAGACCGATATCGGCAATGGCAATATCCGCCTCGTCAAGCCTTCGCACGATACCAGCAAGCTTGGCAGCACCCCGCGCTAGAGGAACGGACACCTCGCCTGAAGAGTCGTCAACCATCGCAGGTCCATCACCCTCTTGTGCAAGTACGCATCTCACGGGTTCGACCGACGAGAGATCATTCACCCGAACAGTTAGATAGGTCCCTCCGGCCATGCCCTTCAATTCATCAGTTTCACCTTCCGCAATAATACGGCCGTGATCGATCACAACGATCCGGTCAGCGAGCTTGTCGGCTTCGTCTAGATACTGAGTAGTAAGCAACACAGTCATTCCGTCAGACACGAGATCTCTAACCATGGCCCAAAGTTCCATTCTCCCCCTGGGATCCAGACCGGTCGTCGGCTCGTCAAGAAACAACACTCTAGGATCCGCTACAAGGCTTGCAGCCAAATCAAGGCGACGTCGCATGCCACCAGAGTACGTATCACTTTGGCGATCAGCAGCATCCGTAAGACCAAACCGCATCAACAATTCCGACGCCCGGCTTTCAGCCTCGGCACGTGGCAAGTGATACAGGCGAGCCACCATCACCAAGTTCTCGCGACCGGTCATCACCGGATCAATAGCCGCGTATTGCCCGGCCAGCCCCACTACAGGACGAACCCTCGCCTTGTCACGAAGAACGTCAAAACCCGCTACATGAGCCGAACCAGTATCAGCATCGAGAAGAGTGGTTAGGATCCGAACAAGCGTAGTCTTACCTGCCCCATTTGGACCAAGCAGACCGACCACCGTACCGGCATGCACGTCAAAGCTAACCCCACTGAGGGCCTTAATATCTCCAAATGACTTGCTGAGGTTACGGACAACAACGACTGGGGTTTGAGGGCTCATTTTCCCATCGGATCCGCGGTCATCTCAGAAGAACCTATTGAGATTGAGCGTCCACCTAAATTCGGCAGAAACTGTCATTGAACACCCTGTTCACAATTTTTTTCGGCCATCTTTTCGCAATTTAACCACCACTTTTCCATCACGAATTTCTACCGGGTACCGACGCACGCGAAGCCGAGAATCATGCAAAGCCTGTCCAGAGCAAATATCGAATTCCCAATTATGGAACGGGCATTTCACAACTTCGCCTTCACGGTCGAAATCCCAGCGGCCCACAGCATCTGAGGAAACCCTAGGTCTTATTCGTCCTCGACAAAGCGGCCCACCCATATGCGGGCAGTGGTTTAGTAGTGCATACAACTCGCCGTCTACATTAAACACCGTGACACCGAAATGAACGGCCCCTGAGATCTCAATCCGTCCGCCGGACAAAAGATCAGCAGCCTCACAAACAACAAGTTCCCCAGAATCATCGGCGCTGCTTGGCCCCGGGACGACCGATATTGAGGAAAGGGTAGACGTGGCACCCCGGCCTTGGCCCGTAGGATCTCTACTGCCTTGTGCACGCGTCATACTGAAAGACTCATCACCATCTCGACGAACCAGAACTCACAGATCCACCGCTAAAGCTTGAACGCCTGACGAGCGTTAGAACCAAAGATTTCATCTCGGATCGACTCGGGAAACGTTGCAGCAGTTGCGACCGGCTCATCCCAGTCCCAATGGGGAAAATCACTGGCATAAACAAGGACTTCTCGAGCATTCGCCTGATCAAAGAATCGATGGAGATCCTCCCGCTTCGCCGGCTGTTCCAAGGGCTGCGTACCGACCCGAATATGTTTTCGAAAATACTCACTTGGGAGTTGTTTCACCCAGGGAGTGTAATCACGTAGCGCCTTCCAATCAGCATCGAAGTGGTCCAACAATCCGGGAATCCACCAGGTGTCGACTTCCACGAACACCCACTTAAGATCTTTGTACTTCTCAAATACGCCCTCACAAATCAAGCTGGCAACGTGTGCCTGGGCAATCTGGGGACGTGCCATACGCATCTCCAGGTAGTAGGTTGGATAGCCGGCCGCCGTCGGGGCGTTGTTGGCACCAACGCCCTCGCCACCAAAATGCGTCACCATGGCAAGGCCATGACGCTCAGCCGCCTCATAAATTGGATGGTACATACGGTTCCCATACGGATGACGCCCGCCTGCCGGAAGGTTTACGCCAACCACCGCCGGATGCCCACCTAGTCGATCAATTTCTTCGACTGCTTGGATCGGATCATTCGGGCCAACGGCCAAAACCATCCGGAACCGATCGTCCTCTGCAACCCAGTGATCCAGCGTCCAGTCGTTGTACGCCCGACAGATCGCCGCCGCATAGTCAAGATTGGTAGTCGCGGTTATCAGGTATATGTCCCCTCCAGTAAGAATTCCCACGTCGAAGTCATACCGATCCATATGCTCCGTGACCGTAAACGAAGGGAAGTTGGTCTCATGGTCCACGTCCTGATCAATACGATAACCGTGATTGTTCGGCATGTTGGTCCACATCCCTCCAGGGAACATGGGTCCAAAATCCTTGATTTCCTGCACGTACTGTCGGGGAAGATACGGAAAGATATCGTCGATCTGGTGCCACAGATGATGCAGATCACAATCAACCAGATACGGCGCAATCTTCGGACTCCCCAGGTCCTTATCTGAGGTCCGACGTTCGGTGTCTACAGCGCTCACGAGTTACCTCCTACCACGCTCCCAACAATGGAGATAATAGCCCCTTCCCCACGCCTTAGGTGCCGGGTATAAAAAGCACAGAGAGAAACGACCACCGATCCAAGGGCTAACCATCCGAATCTTCAACTGTGGGAGGTGCATATTGCTGGCACGCCTCGCACACCGTTGACGGGACAAGCCCCCAAGCCATCAGGTAATTGAACACAAAACATCCTGCGCAGAAGCCAAGTAAGGATTCAGCTAGAGCAAATACGCACAGCACACCAATCACGATCTTGGCCGCCACCACCGAGCCCAACAACATCAGCACTAAGCCAACCAACGAGAACCCAACCCCTACAGCCTGAGCAAAACGCTTGGGAGGTCCGGGCACAGGCTTTTCCGGCCCACCCACTATAGGTATTACTACTTTTGTGGCCAAGAGCGCGAGAGGACTTAGCCGAGGCCCAGTAAGAACACGAGCAAGAAATCCATATGCCAGCACGCCAAACATCCAGCGCACATCAAACAAAATGATCACAATGGCCATCGTGGCCACGGCACCTGCCACAAGACGGGCAGCGTAATCATTTACAGGGTTTGGAAAATCGAAAAATTTCGCCAACACAGATCGCACCTCCAAAAACGCCGAAGCGTCCACGGATTCTTACGCAGCTAGTGACCAGTGCCAAGGCCACATTAGAGGCCAAGATCGCCAAGCGCCTGAAGCGAACTGCTTCGTAACAGGAAAATCAACCTGTCGATGGGAGCGGGGGACGGGATTCGAACCCGCGACATCCAGCTTGGAAGGCTAGCGCTCTGCCAACTGAGCTACCCCCGCCCAGAAACCGCACTCACGTTGTACATGAAAGGCACCACGTGTCGTGCATCCGGCAATATAACTCCTACCGGACAGCCCCGAAGCTAAGAAACACTCGTCCATTAGCGCCTTAGACGCGAGCAAAACGCCTCATATCCGCTAAGATGCCAGTTAATTCGTTAAGCATGCAATCCGTAACTCGACACAAACTAACCTCATTTAACCTAGCTAGGCGGTTCCGCATTAAGAAATCGGGCCGATCTTCGGTAACACTCAATCAATGACCCAAAACAACCTGCACTTCGGCCACTTCTCCGAGATACCTGAATACCGAGAGGTAAACAGGGAGCTCATTGCACAACTGATTGATCGGCTGCCAAACCCTTTCGTACATGTCGATGTCGCAACTGGTGCCGGGCTAATCCCCCAACTCTTAGTGGAACAAGCCACTGCCCGCGGATATCACGGCCAAATAATCGCGGTGGACCGCAACGCCGAGGCGCTTGAAATAGCCCGAGCCGCCACACCTGGCACTGCTGACATCAGCGTAACTTTCCTTGAAGGAGACGCTCGAGATATTCCGACTGCTGTCGCTGAACACCTTACGGATGATGGTGCGGACAGTGTGAGCATTCATGATGCAATTCATGAAATCGATGGGGAAGAAGGCCAACGGCAAGTGTTTGCCGGCTTAGCTGAGATCACGCATGACAATGCTTTTTTATCGATCAATAGTTCCTTCACCTCCAATTCGATGGAGGTCGGTCACTCGATGCGTGGCCATGGTGAATGGAAGCTTCACTTCGTCCGGCTGACGGGCGGCAAACGAGATCGCCAAGTCGAAACCTTGGCGTATCGGACTCCCGACGACTACAAGCAAATGATCACTGATGCAGGCTTTGTTGTCGTACATGAGGAAGACCGCGTGGTTCAACTCACTCACTCTGCACTAAAAGCAATTTCCAGATACCCAGAGTTCGTCCGAGGAATGGCCAGAGATCTCACTTTCACGCGTGATGTAACAATGGACGAACTTAGTGATGCGATGAGCGCAGCCGTAGATCACATACGGTTCGACCTGGTTCCACGTATTTGGTATGGCGTTATCGCGCAAAAAGCAGCCTCCTCGCCCACATAACCGCTTGTTGTTGAACCTACTCTCTTCACCCGCGCCACAATCCTGAGATTGAGAGTTAGCTCACACCAGACAAATATCGCCACCAGTCGAGACGTTCTCGCTCCATTGCCGCAAACCTGTCTCCCACCCACACGTGACGCCGACGCGCATCGTTAAAAAAGGCGTGGATCTCAGGATCATCCCAACCTTCCACATCAAATAGCCCCCGCTGTGGAACATTTGGCTGATATCGGATCTTGAACATAAAACGCCAATTGTCCGTGGTGTTGGGTTGAGCGCAATGCCAGAGAGACTCGTGCATAAAAGCAATCCGTCCTCCGCCACCAGTTAATTGCACTTGGCCTCGAAAATTCTTGTAGCGAGTCACGTCGTGATAACTCACGCGGCGCAGATGGGATCCCGGCAACACAAGAGTAGGCCCCATCTCAGCCGGAGTAGTGTGCGGGAAAAAGCAAACAAGCACATCGAACCTCCGTGGGTGTTCAGCCGCCAAGGCTGAATCGACATGCCAACGTTGCGCCTCAAGTTTCCCGGGAGGCACCGTGTGTAAATACGAGTGATTGTGGACAGGGCTGGGCCCAACCAGACTCCTCACCACGCCTTTGACCGCTGCGAGTCCAAACACCTCACGTACAGCAGACGACGAATCCCAAAACTCACGCGGCAAGTTGGGATCAAAACCACGATTGGCGGGATACACCAAGGCATCTTGATGAACCTGTTCGCTAAGTTCTTGAGGCACCAGGTCGTCAAATTCGACAAATCCGTCCACAGCAAACTTAGCCATCGTAGAGGCATTCAGTAAATGACCCTGATTGGCCTCACTATTCATCCGTTGAATCCAAACTGACCATTCTTTCGAGCACATATTCCCACGGGAGCGGACCCGTCTCGTACTCAGAACCCCGAGGATATGAAGGCAGCGAAGGAAGCTGTATAACCCGCCAACCGTCGTGCATAGCGTCAAGCACCGAAGCATACGGCGGATCGGACTGGCTTCCCGCCTGCATCTGTTCATCAGCCGGACGCGCACCGTCATATAACGCCCACGCCACGGTCGCACCACCCATGTCAGGTACAGCCAGATGCAAAATAAGGATTTGTTGTCGGGATTCAGCCATTCGATACCACCGAGCTGAACAGCAACTGCATAGTGCCTCATCAACCGCAATGAGGCAGCCTCGAACCCAGCCTGACCATAGATTCCAACGCGAACCAACGAAAACACATATGACCAGATCCGTGAAACAATGGGCGTGCCACCTCCGCGATCGACTCTGACATGCAAATCATTCGCTTTACAAAATTCTGGGGCCACCTGAACGCCCACGAGCTCGGTCAGCACGCTCAAACACTCGGTTATGACGGGCTGGACCTCGCCGTTCGTGATGGCCACGCAATAAACCCGAAGAATGTGGTTGGCGATCTTTCTGCAGCCGTCCGGGGATGGAAAGACATCGGAATTGAGTGCTCAATGATCTCGGCCGGAACATCACTTACCGATCCGGCTAACCCCGAAACAATCAGTCTTTTCGAAGCTGCGGCCATGGCCGGCGTACCCCGGATAAAGATTGGATACTTCACCTACACACTTGGAGATGTCTTTGATGAATTGTGGACACATAGTCGCCGTATGCTTGCTGGATTCGAAAAGCTCAGCCAATCCACAGGCGTCCAAACGCTTTATCACACCCACAGCGGACGATGTCTCGGCTCAAACTGTGCCGGCCTCCGCCATCTACTTGACGGCTACGAGCCTGCTCACATAGGTGCCTACGTCGACTTGGGCCACTTAGCCCTCAATGGCGAAGATGTACAGATGGGACTCCCGATGCTTCGAGATCGACTATCGGTTGTAGGCGCTAAGGACGCCCACCATATACGGGATCACAGGCCACAGTCACGGGCAGCCTTTGCTGACAAATTTGTATTGCTGGGCCACGGTGCTGCGGAATGGCCAGAAGCCATTGCCCTATTAAAAAGCTGGAACTTCAGTGGTCCTCTAACCATCCACACTGAATACACGATGGACCAGGACGTGATTGCCACCGTTGGAGCAGGGGAATACAGCGAAGAGGCGCGAGCATTACGCGCACGAGGGGAAGTTGATGACCTCGCATATCTTCGAAACCTGATTGAATAAAAGGAATTGAGGCACCCGCAGATGGTCGGGGAGGCGAGATTCGAACTCGCGACCTCGGCGTCCCAAACGCCGCGCGCTGCCAGGCTGCGCCACTCCCCGAATATCTAGATCTTATCGCCGCTAGAGGCTAACCCGAAAAAACAATCTTGGTTACTGTTTCCTGCAGGATGTTCACCCAGACGGGTCGTCCGGGTCGGCTGGGACCCCAGGCACTCGCTTCACCCCCCACCGAGAGGCAATCTCAGGATTCTCGTCAAACCACTTGTTATAGGCTGAAGGGAATCGCAACTTAGCCTCGTCGATACCCACAACAAACCGGTTGGGCCATGCCACATAGTTCGCAAGAAATACGCTGCTCTTCCTCCGCCCATCTGGCCAAACGATAACCCGCTTTAGTTCCGCCTTAACGCCTCGCTTTGCGAATTCAATCTGCTCTTCGAAATCAGGGGGCTCCTCAGAATCCACGATGCCTTGATCCTCGGGGGGATCCTTCCACTTTGTGAGTCGAGGTGGCCCCATGGTGACAACACGACCATCGGAAACACCCCAAATCTCAAAATCCAAAGTCGACAGCTTTGGATCCAAACGGCTCCGAATCATGATCGGAGCATCTAGATCGTTCGAAAACTTGAGGTCGACTCCAGGAGAAAAAATTGTCGCATCGGTACCTATCGGGGAAGGCCCCATTTCGTAGTAACGAACACGATACAGATGCGGCCATCGCTCTTCGATCGGCAAGCCAGCTGCTAGCACCGCACGAAATAACGTGGTCGAAACCTGGCATATACCACCACCAACACCTTGCTCGGTCTCGTCCCTAATAATCACACTGCCCTCCACCCATCCCTCACCCAGAGAGAACCTCCCAATTCGATCATTGAACGAAAACGTTTGACCAGGACGCAAAATCATCCCATCAAGCTTTGCCGCCCCAACAGCAATGTTGTGGTTGCGATACTCCGGAGATCCTTTGTAAATCGAGGATCCTGTCGCAAGGAGATCCTTGATGCCTAGTTCATTCAACGCGACATCAAATTCTTTGTTCAGAATGATCAGGGGAATCTCAAGCCGGCGATTTTCTTCCCGCCGAGCCACTTCGTCGATCTTACGCTCCAGCTCTGATCGATCGAGAAGCTGGCCGGGATTGCCAGGCTCAAACGCCGTTACCCGATCATGCTCAGCATCGAATTCGAAAACATTCTTTCTGGGTTCGGCAGTAAGTGTGGCCTCTATTCGCTGGAACAGTTCATTAAACCGCGTGAACTCAAAACCAACGGAAACTCCTTTTGAATCCACATGAAAAACCAACGCATCCGAAAGGTCCAATGGCTTCAGGAGCCAGCCCTTACTTCCATGCATTAACCAAATTGGATCACCGGCCATCTGTTGGGCTGAGCGAATCGCCAGATCAGCAGCCTCTGACGTCAAATGCGCCGCATCGACCCGATACTGTAATTCAATAACCGCGCCAACATTGGGACCGCCGATGGCAATCTCAAGATCACGCAATCCACGTTCCACATCGACAACCCGACCACTTTGGCCCGGACTCAATTCAATTCGGCCACCACCAATAGGAATAAGGCTTCCCTTAGAAGCCGGCTGGTCAAAGCCTGCCGCAAGTCTCTTTATGTATCGGCGAGCTGCTTCCCGGTCATACACAACCGTTGGCGCATCAATACGTCGCACCTGTGACGATGCGAATAGCCGATCAAGGATCCCGCGACGAGGAAGGGCTTTGACCAACTCGCTTATCGGACCTCTGAAATCCGCACGAAGGCCGATATCACTAGCCGTTGGTCGCCATTCCCTGCCATGCAAACGAAAAACCGCGGGATTATTGAGAAAGGCAGCCCACGACGATTCCAGGCGTTCCAACACCTCATGGGCAGTTAACCCACTCGCTTCAACCTCACCAATAATCGTTCCGTCAGGAAAGGTAGATGAGTCTTGCTGAGCCCACAGTACGGTCGCCGTAACAGCAGGGATCGCAGCTATCGCAGCGCCAATACCAGCTACTACTGCGGTGCGTCGATCCACCCCGTCCGGACCTGTCGCCACAACCGCTCCTTTAGCTCTACTCGTTTAGCGCTCGACCCGACAACTGCCCATTTTCACCTCAGAATGCCGAAGGGCTATCCTAACAACGTCGATACTTGACCACTGTTGAGCAACGTCCCCACACAGTCCGATTGGTCGCCTGAGCGATCTTCCAGGGATAAGCTATTCGTATGCCGTCTCCCCGTAAAACCCGCACAAAAACTCCGCTTCGTCGATGGCGCGAGTCAAAAGCTGCCCAACGTGCACGAGGCAAAGAAATAATCTCACGACTACGGGAGAAGTACCCAAATGCTGCCGCCGAGCTGAATTATGGGTCTGCATTCCAGTTCTTAATATCAGTAATCCTGTCAGCCCAAACAACAGATGTCACGGTCAACCGAGTCACACCCAACTTGTTCCGAAAATTCCCCACAGCGAAAGCCCTTGCTGACTCGTCGCAAGCAGAAGTCGAAGACCTTGTGAGACAGACTGGGTTTTTTCGCAGCAAAGCCAAGTCCATCCGGGTGGCCTCGGCTCAAATCGTGGACGAGTTCAACGGTGAGGTTCCACGAACCATGGACGAATTGTTGCGACTGCGTGGCGTTGCCCGAAAAACCGCAAATGTGGTGCTTGGAGAAGCATTTGGCCTGGCCAGTGGCGTCGTCGTAGACACCCATGTAAAACGATTAGCGCAACGCCTGGGATTAAGTGAAGCTACTGACCCGGTAAAAATCGAGAGGGATCTTATGAAGGTTCTCGATAAAGAGGACTGGATCTTCGCGGGAATCGCCATCATCTGGCACGGTCGCAGAGTCTGTGACGCGAGAAATCCTGATTGCGACACATGCGAACTCAATAACATTTGTCCGTCCTCGACCTCACCCACCCGACCAACCCGGTCACCATTCACAGCCAAGCTATCGGCATGAAAATTACCGGAATCGAAGTTTTTAGCCGATATGTTCGCTGGAGAGAATGGCTATTCATTCGTGTGTCTACTGACGAGGGGCTTCATGGGTGGGGCGAGGCTTCGACATCCGACCGAGGCCAAGCAGTTGTCGGAGCCATTAAGCATTTCACCCCGCGACTACTAGGACGCGACCCTTCTGCGATTGAGCTCATCTGGAGGGATCTCTATACAGGCTGGCGCGGTGGCCCAGTTGTGAACAGTGCGATCTCAGCTATCGATGGAGCGCTCTGGGATCTTCAGGGCAAACGTCTAGGAGAGCCCATTTGGAAGCTTCTCGGTGGGCCTATCCGGCATAAGGTTCGAGTGTATGCTGGAGGTATATCGCGTTGGCTGGACTCAGTTTCCGACCATGTCGACGGGTCGATACGTGCTCGCAAAGAGGGCTATCGAGGCGTCAAAGTTAATCCGTTCGGGTCCCCTGGCCAGAGAAGCGAAACCGAAAGCTTGCGATTTTCCGAAGAATTAGTGCGCGGGATACGGGACGCAAACGGCCCGGATTTCGAGATATACCTTGAATGTGCTGAACGATTAACGCCACGTATAGCGATCGAAGCATCCCACATGTTTCAACCCTTTCGACCGGTATGGATGGAAGAACCGATTCCAACTGGCAACACTAAAGCAATGTGCTCGCTAGCACGTCAGATGTCCGTGCCTATTGCTTGTGGGGAAAAAATGTTTAGCCGCCAAGACTTTAGAGAATTGCTTGAGGGTGAAGGTGCCGCATTTATCCAACCAGACCTGACTCATGCCGGCGGCATAACTGAAGTCCTGAAAATAGCAGCTGCTGCTGACACATATTTCGTACAGATCGCACCCCATAATTCAGGAGGGCCGATTTCCGCAGCAATGGCCATGCAAATTGCCGCGGTGTCCCCGAACTTTTATGTACTTGAAACTGCCCAGCCTGAATACGAGTTGCGATGCACCGTTGGAGGCGAGGCAATGGAAATCCACTCCGGCTACATGCACCTCAGCAACAAGCCTGGCCTAGGCATACCTGACCTTGATCTCGCAGCTCTAGAAGAAGAGGCTCACGGAGATGAACCTGTCTACGCGTGGCGTGCCTTCTCCGAATAACGACGAAGCTGATAAGCATAGAACTTACAAAGTAAAATCCAGTTGCATCCTCCTAAATCCCCAGAGGTCCAATTATGTTTGACGCCGTTCATCACATCGCCTACGTAGTCCATGACCGGGACGCTGCACTCCGCCTTTTCAGCGAAAAGCTAGGTATGAAGCCCTTCAAGATCTGGGAATCAGACGAAGAAGGTAATGCGTACGCAGCCCTTCAGATCGGAAACACTGACAGCTACCTGGAAATCATCTGCCCAACAAATGATGCCGTCAGTAAGTTTGCGGCTCACCTGAAAGAGCACGGAGCAAGCGTCCACCACGTTGCTTTCCGAGACGATGACTTTGACAATACGCTAAACACATTGAGCGAGCAGCTTGGTATTAATGGGACAGACCCCATAGTAAGTTCGTCGGATTGGCGGATAACTTTTCTTGACACCGACGCCACCCTTGGCGTCGGCTTGCAACTGGTTGACGGGAGGCACGAATAATGTCCGAAACCACACAGACAGAGATCGGCCGGGTAACTCATTCACGCCTGAAGGAGTGTGGTCCCGCAATATGGTTGGCGGGTGACCCTGAAGACCTTAAGACCTGGCTTCCGCGTGGTGGCTACGGGATTGTGACCAACACGGTCGTGCTTGACGACCTTACCCAAAAGTATGGACAGCTAACCGAGGTCGTAAAACGCTATCTAAGCATCACGGATAAACCAGTAGTCGTGGAGATTGACGGCCATACCACGGATGAACTTTTGGATGTAGCTCATGTTTTCACCGCGATGTCGGATCAAATCGTCATAAAGATCCCCTGTGCAGAACAGGGGCTCGAGGCCTTCAGTGCCCTTGCCGCGGACGGCGTCGAGACGTTCTGCACCACGACTTTCAACCTGACGCAGGCCGCGGTCGTAGCACAGGCCGGAGCGACACATATATTGCCCTTTTGCGAACCGTACAAAGAAGTCGGGGTAGATCCCGTATGGCACGTCCACGAATGCGTCGAAATGCTAAGCGGCTGGGAACAGCGACCTTATGTGACCGCCGCCCTGGTTCGGTCAGTAGATGTCGCTGCAGCAGCGCTTCAGGCCGGTGCAGACGGCATCATTGTGTTTTGGGAAGTGTTTAGAGACATGCTTCACAGCCCGCTCACCGACGAATGGAACGAGACGTTCCTCACCCGATGGCAAAACATGCACAAAGCTGGCTTGCTTGAAGGCATTCCTGTCCGCGAC
>MDTE01175457.1_pt1 | contig 15944 bp, 12 predicted proteins | sample 811231 | NCBI WGS metagenome assembly MDTE01 (sample SAMN05326651, study PRJNA326480) | marine metagenome | isolation source: seawater | place: Indian Ocean: Red Sea | collected 2010
ATCCCATCTCCCTCCTCCCCGTTCCTGAACTTGAGCATAAAATTGATCTATTAAAGCGGTTGCAGGTAATAGAGCCTTGTTTCTCTGAGATTCTTCAAGAACTATTTTTAAATCCTTCCTCATCCAGTTCACGGCAAAGCCAAAATCGAACTTATCATCAGCCATAGTAAGGGCTCGATTTTCCATTTGCCAGGAACCGGCCGCTCCTTTTGAAATCACATCTACTACGGTTTCTGGGTTTAATCCGGCTTTGAGTGCAAAATTCATTCCCTCTGATAGCCCTTGCAGCAGGCCTGCTATGCAGATTTGGTTAACCATTTTTGTCAGTTGTCCAGCCCCGACGTCTCCCATAAGTGTGACTGCCCTTGCATAGCTATCGATTACTGGCTGAACTCTCTCGAATGTAGTTACCTGTCCACCACACATTACTGTAAGCACGCCATTTTCAGCCCCGGCTTGCCCTCCCGACACTGGTGCATCAATAAACTCTACATTTTTTTCTTTTGCGGCCTCCGCGAGTTCATGAGCTAGATCAGCTGATGCAGTCGTGTGATCCACAAATACAGCCTGGGATTCCATTCCTGCGAAGGCACCATTGTCACCGTAAACCACACTTCGAACATCATCATCATTCCCGACGCAAGCAAAAACAATATCGCGTCCCATGGCAGCTTCTCGTGGGGTGGATGCGGAGCTCCCTTTGTGCTGTTTTAGCCATTCTTCACTCTTGGCGGCCGATCGGTTATAGACCACAACGTCATAATTTTTTGAGGCTAAATGACCTGCCATTGGGAAACCCATAACACCTAAACCAAGAAAGGCTACTTTTTTAGCAGTGGACATTTATTCCTCCTTAGGATTCTACAGAAAATATCGTATTAACTACCTATAAATAAAATATATTATTATATTATAGTTATATTACTGTGAGTTCAAACTAATCTATATTTTGTGATATTTTCTGGTTACGTACATGAACAGTGGAGAGAAATATGGCTACTTCAAATCCAAAAATTGCACTAATTACGGGGGCAACGGCAGGCATAGGTGAAGCGGTCGCCAAAAGGTTTGCTGAAGCGGGAATGAAATTAATACTAGCTGCCCGCCGAACAGAGAAGTTGAGAGCCCTTGCCGACTCTCTACCAACACCCTGCCATATATTGGATCTCGATATTTGTGAGCGTGACGAGGTAAAAAAGAAATTTTCCACAATCCCAGAACAATTTTCTGCAATTGATGTTTTAGTCAATAATGCTGGGCTAGCCCTTGGATTGGAATCCTCTGCAGAAGCAGACCTAGACGATTGGGATCAGATGGTTGATACCAATATCAAAGGTCTAATTTATTGTGCCCGCAATATTTTACCAGGAATGGTTTCAAGGAATCAGGGACATATAATAAATATTGGATCAGTCGCTGGGTCTTATCCTTACCCGGGGGGAAATGTGTATGGAGGAACAAAGGCATTTGTGCATCAATTTTCCCTTAATTTGCGCGCTGATTTGCTTGGAACCCAAGTAAGGGTAAGCTGTGTAGAGCCAGGTGCTACCAAAACAGAGTTTTTATCAGTTAGATTTAAAGGTGACATAGATAGAGCAGATAATATGCTAAAGGGGGTTAATCCCATGAGCCCCGAGGACGTAGCTGAGGTTATTTATTTTGTCGCCACAGCGCCTCGTAATGTGAATACAAATCTATTGGAATTGATGCCTGTCTCACAAGCATTCGGACCATTTGCTTTTGCGGGGAAGTAACCGAGGAAGCCAACCAAATTAAGTTTGATGGCAGTTATATGATTTTTTATTTGGCGAAACTAACAGATGTGGAACCTAATACCCCAAAGTCTGCAAAGACGTCCATTCCACGGTCAATTGGAATAGGTAAGGTTGTTGTTCCTGTGGTAACGATTTGATTTTTTCTTACGTACATGCCAAATTGGCATAGTTCGTTAACCAACCAAGCTAATGCTGTTATGGGACTACCCAATACGTTGGCTCCACTTCCTCTTTCAACTCTTGGTTCACTAGTTTTTAATTGGACGGGGTGTTTCTTTAAGTCAATCGCTCTCCAGGAATCTGCACTAGGAGCACCTAGAATAAATTCATGTGCACATGCATTATCCGCTATCAATTGTGCTTCTCCGGCATCAGAAAAATTTTTGAACCGGGAGTCTGGGATTTCAATTGCAGGATGCAAATGGCTTACTGCATCCAGAACTTCTTGGGCAGTATATGGGTGTTGTTTGGGAGGAAGGTCAGCAGCCATGCGGAAGCAGAATTCCGCTTCAGCCACTTTCATTAGCGATCGGCCAATCGAAAGTTTGCTAGCGTTGATGTGAATTCGTTCTTCTAAAAGTCGTCCGGCAATCGGGCCTGAAACACCTATATGAGATTGACCAACCGAACTGGTAGCCGCAATTTTCCAACCCGCTATGGGTGAACTTGATCGGTTCTCAATACAGGCTTGAATTGCATACCCTTGCGCCTTGTTAGTTGGTTTCAGTGGCCTAGGTAGAGAATTTATGCTTCCTTGCTCTTTCCATAATTCCCACAAACAATCAGATGCTTTACGTATGTACTCTTGTTTCATGGTGAAATCCGGGTAAGTCAAAATCAACTAGATGAAAAAAAATCGCGCTGGCTATAGGGCCAGCGCGATCTAAATAGGTCGACTATGTGGTGTATCTGGGTCTAGATCTAGAATCCACCCATTCCACCCATGCCGCCCATACCACCCATACCACCCATGTCGGGTGGCATGCCGCCGCCTGCAGGGCCATCGTCTTTCTTCTCAGGCTTGTCTGCAATCATGGCTTCCGTTGTGATTAGTAGTCCTGCAACAGATGCCGCATCTTGTAAGGCAGCGCGAACGACTTTAGCCGGATCAATTATTCCAGCTTTGACCATGTCTCTGTATTTTTCAGTTTGGGCGTCAAAGCCAAACCGGTTGTCTTTAGACTCTAGGATTTTTCCAATGACAATGGATCCATCCGTACCAGCATTCTCAGCGATATTTCTTAGTGGCATACGAAGTGCTTTATTCACAATTTCTATACCAACTTGCTGGTCAGGGTTATCACCTTGAAGTTTCGGTAGTCCCTTTGAGCTATATATTAATGTGATGCCGCCGCCGGGAACAATTCCTTCCTCCACAGCAGCACGAGTTGAATGCAAAGCATCCTCAACTCGGTCCTTACGCTCTTTTACTTCAATCTCGGTTATGCCACCGACTTTTATGATAGCTACACCACCGGCAAGCTTAGCCAGCCGTTCCTGAAGCTTTTCCCTATCATAATCGGAAGTGGTTTCTTCAATTTGAGCTTTGATTTGATTGATCCGGCCATCAATGCCCTTCTTTTTACCCGCACCATCAACGATGGTGGAATTTTCCTTATCAATCATCACCCTTTTGGCACGGCCCAGCATGTCGAGAGAAACATTTTCCAGTTTTATGCCAACGTCTTCCGAGATAACTTGACCTCCCGTAAGGACTGCGATGTCTTCTAGCATTGCTTTCCTTCGATCGCCAAATCCTGGAGCTTTTACACCAGCAATTTTGAGGCCACCACGCAATTTATTAACAACGAGTGTGGCCAGTGCCTCACCCTCAATATCCTCCGCAATAATTAAGAGCGGTTGACTAGATTTCACCACTGATTCCAGTAAAGGAAGTAGCGATTGCAGATTTGATAACTTCTTTTCGTGAATAAGAATATATGGATCTTCTAACTCACAGGTCATCTTCTCAGGGTTGGTAATGAAATATGGAGACAAATAACCGCGATCAAATTGCATTCCCTCCACTACATCAAGCTCTGTATCTAGACCCTTAGCTTCTTCAACGGTGATGACGCCTTCTTTGCCAACCTTCTCCATTGCCTCGGCTATGATATCACCAACGTCACTCTCGCCATTTGCAGAAATTGTACCAACTTGGGCAATTTCTTGCTGACTAGCAACACGCCGGGCTGTTTTGGCAACATGTCCCAAGACATTTGTAACGGCTTTGTCGATACCACGTTTAAGGTCCATTGGGTTCATACCAGCAGCCACAGCTTTAGACCCTTCGCGGACAATTGCTTGGGCTAGTACTGTGGCGGTTGTGGTTCCATCGCCCGCGACGTCACTCGTCTTACTGGCGACTTCGCGCACCATTTGCGCCCCCATATTTTCGAATTTATCGCTGAGCTCAATTTCTTTAGCAACCGTCACACCGTCCTTTGTAACTCGGGGTGCTCCGAAAGATTTATCGAGAACAACATTACGGCCCTTCGGGCCCAAAGTAACCTTGACTGCGTTTGCCAAGGTATCTACGCCGCGAAGCATACGTTCGCGGGCGTCAGCACTAAATTTTACATCTTTAGCAGGCATGTTCCTAATTCCTTACTCGATGATGCCCATTATATCGGATTCCTTCATTATCAACAGTTCTTCACCTTCAACTGTTACTTCGGTTCCCGACCATTTTCCAAAAAGTATCGTGTCGCCTTTCTTAACATCCAGCGGCATGACTTTTCCATTATCGTCGCGGGCCCCAGAACCTGCGGCTACGACTTTGCCCTGCATGGGCTTCTCCTTGGCGGTGTCAGGGATAATTATACCCCCTGCACTCCGCTCGTCCTCCTCCACGCGCCTAACCATTACGCGGTCGTGTAGCGGCCTGATTTTCATCCGTGCCTCTCCAAATCTATAGTTTCCTTTGTAAATCCACTAATAGCACTCTGATACAGCGAGTGCCAACTCAACTATAAGGCCATATAGGAACTGGGAGGGGAACTGTCAAGGATTAGAGGCCTTCTAACACCAAATATTTTAAAATAAGCTCGGTTTTGCGCTTAGTGGCCCAAAACTCGATTGAAATTTGGCTTTTTTCCCTGGTTCCATGCTCACTTTAAGTAACAAATCAGTTTTTCCTTCAATACGGGACAAAACTACTCCGTTGCGGTACAACCACGCTAGAGCAGACCCGTCAGACATCGGTATTTTAATTTCAAAAATTTGGCGTTGCTTCATGAGGATTGCGTCTATTGATCTTAATAATTCATCACATCCCAGACCTGTTTTACTGGAAATTGATACTACATTCTTTTTCTTTTTTTTCGCATACAACTCAGAAATCGATGTATTATCAATAAGTAAATCAATTTTATTAAGAACTTCAATCATCTTGAGATTATTATCTCCATCCTCGATACCCAGCTCCTTTAACGTCTTCTGAACATCACGTTTTTGGTTCAGATTATCAGGATCAGAGAAATCCCTGACATGGAGAAATATGCTTGCGTGACATAGCTCCTCTAGCGTAGCCCGAAATGCGGCGATTAATTCAGTTGGGATATCCCCAATGAAGCCCACCGTATCAGATAGAATAACCGGGGACCCGGAAGGTAAGACAATTTTACACATCTTTGGGTCTAGAGTGGCGAAAAGTTGATTAGCAGTGTAGGTATTGGACCTACTTAAGCGATTAAATAAGGTTGATTTTCCAGCGTTCGTGTAGCCAACTAAAGCCACTAGGGGTAGGGGAATTTTTTCTCTTGGTATTCTTTGCACCTGACGGGTTTTTACAACTTTATTGAGGGTTGCTCGGATTTGATTTCTCCGTTGGTCAATTTGTCTACGATCGGCTTCAATTTGAGATTCGCCTGGGCCTGCTAAAAATCCACGTCCGCCGCGTTGCCGCTCTAGATGGGTCCAGGCTCTAACTAACCTACTTCTTTGATAATCAAGGGCTGCGAGTTCCACTTGGAGGCGTCCTTCGTGAGTATTAGCCCTAGTTTGGAATATTTCTAGAATGATTCCGGTGCGGTCAATAACCTTGCATTTCCATTCAGTTTCTAATTTGCGTTGCTGAACTGGCGAGAGCTTACCATCTACAAACACTAATTCTATTTTCTGATTATCGATTTTTACTGCTAGAGATTTTATTGTACCTGTTCCAAAAAGTGTTGAGGGACTTAGTCGTCTAATTTTAACGATTTTCGCGTCAACCACTAGAAGGTCGATTGACTTGGCAAGGGCTACGGCCTCTTGAATCCCGCGCTCTGGGTCACGATATGCGTTTTTTGAACAGAAAATATCGGGACGAATTATAACAGTTCGGGTCAAATGCGATTACTCTGTCGCTTTTGGCAATTCTTTAGATCCACTTGATCTTTGCCTGTCATTAGTCATTCATCTTCGAAGAGGCTTAATTCATCAGACGGCATAATTGTAGAAATTGCGTGTTTATAAATTAACTGAGTTTGAGATTCACGCTTGAGTATAATTGAAAAATTATCAAACCAAGCAATACTACCTTGCAGCTTTACTCCATTAACGAGAAATATTGTGACAGGTACACGTTGTTTCCTGACATTGTTCAAGAAAATATCCTGAACATTTTGATTCTTTTCTGCGGCCACGATGGGTTTCCTCCAAAACTCCAGTTGAAGTGTACTTACCCCTGTCATCCGGGAGACACATACTTCGTTTCCTCAATCCGCTTAACAGCTAATAATAGCACAGGCTAACTTAGCTGTTATTAAATAAAACAATTTTCTAACTATATAAAGTTATATGTATTTCAATAGGTTAAGATAGTAATTGGTATATTCAGAGAATTTTATAGGTGCTAAAAGATATTTCATTCGGTTCCGAAATTGAAATTAAGGGTCACCTCATAACTTTTTTGTAAAGTCATTATATAGAGTTTGTATCGCAGTAGTGACGGGGCCACATTTACCCGTACCAATTTTATGCCCATCAATTTCAATAATAGGCACTACAAATGAACTTGTGCTGGTCATGAAGGCTTCAGAAGCAGCTTTAGCTTGAGTAACCGTAAAAGGTGCTTCCAACACCTGTATACCATTCGATGTTGCTAGATCAATAATTCTATTGCGGGTGACACCACTCAGCATTTTCACCCCTTCAGGATGGGTCACTACCTGGCTAGTTTGGGTAACAATCCACGCGTTTGAACTACTGCCTTCAATTACAATTTCTTTTCCCCCACTCTCCACCAACCAGGCTTCAAAAGCGCCTCTCTGCGCCGCTTGATTTTTGGCCAATACGTTGGGAAGCAAGGACACAGATTTTATATCAGGACGTTTCCATCTAATATCTTCTGTGGTGATAACTGAGACACCTTGTTTGGCATGTTTACCGCCATTAGGTTTTGAGTGTTTTGCAGTTATTACTACTGACTCTTTAATTAGGTTCGGAATCACATGGTTTCTTGGTGCCGATCCTCGAGAAATTTGAAGATAAATAAGGCCTGATTTCAATCGGTTCTGCCGTATTATTTCTTTGATATTTGAATGTAAAGCGCTAACAGACATAGGCAGATTCATCTTAAGCTCGGTTAATGAACGAGAAAGACGTTTATAATGCATTTGCGAGTCTACTAAGTTACCGGAAATGACTGCAATTACTTCGTATACGCCGTCGCTAAACTGAGTAGAACGATCTTCCACATGGAGGCAAGCCTTGTTGTGTGGAAGATATCTACCATTCACGTATGAAATTTGGGACATTTGTTCTTCAATTCCGCCAAAAAGAAAAATTAAGAAGTACTAGAACACACAAAATTTCCAACCGCCCCATTAACATTCCTAACATCAAACCTAATTGTGCTACCCAGGGAAGTTCTAGAAGAAAGTTAGTCTCCTCAGAAATTTCAATGATATTAGGCCCATTATTGGTTACAGTTGCAATGGCTAACGTTATTGCCTGAGGAAATTCTATATTATTCAATGACAAGAAAGCCGTGAGCAGGCTTATTAGTCCAATAAAGCTGATGGAAAATACAGATAATACTTTCATCGAGTCTGTGGAGATGGAATGACCTCCATAATTTATTGGGGTTACGGAATGGGGATGGATCAAGCGGTATAACTCTTGTTTGGATTGTTGCAGAAAAAAAGTAAGTCTTGCAATTTTGAACCCGCCGGACGTCGAACTTCCGCTCCCCCCTAAAGCCGCTAAAAATAGAAGTAATAAAAAATAAAAATCTGGAATAAAAGTATCCGGTTGGGGGGAAGGATAACCGGTCGTTGTTACGATTGAGATTATTTGCATCATTGCGTTGTAAAAGTTCAAGATTCCTTTTGTGGAATCGTCAACAATTGCTACGGCAATACATGCACTGAGAAGGATTAATATAAGAAAATTCTGGCTCTCCTGGTCTTGTAAATAGTTTCTTAAGGATCCCGATAAAGCTTTTCCATGTATTACAAAATTCATAGCACCAAGTACCATAAATAACATTATAACAATTTCTACCGCCCTCTTCCCAGATTCCAGCGGGCTATCACTTTGAACTAGAAAACCACCCGTGGATACAGTGCTCATAGCATAACAAACTGATTCAAATAATGGCAGGCCCGAAACAAACAGTGACAGAGCGCAAACAATGCTGATAACTAAATAGACTGTTAGCAGAGTTATTAAAGTCTTCTTAAAAGATGATTGTGGGAACAAATTGTGTTTCTCATGGCCATCTTTGGCGGCTTTGAGCGCTCCTCCAAATCCCAAATATGGAAGCGCCCAAATAACCAAAATCAAAGTACTATACCCGCCCATCCACTGGAGAATGGCTCGCCATAAAAGTTCACTTTGGCTGAGAAGTTCTGGTTTTGGATGCAAACTCATGCCGGTTGTTGTGAGCCCGGAGAGGGCCTCAAAACTAGCATAAAAGAAGGTTTGGAAGCTTCCGCATAGATAGAGTGGCAATGCGCCCAGAATGGTCGCAGTAGTCGCGATTATGGGGATTAGAATCGCCAAATCCCTCTTGCCCAGAGCAATTTTTACCCGATTTGTGGTTAGCAATGCAGTGACACCAATAAACAGTGAAACACCTAGGCTAACAGCAAAAGCGTGCTGTGATATGTGTTCTTCGCTCGCTATGGCAAATACCAGAGGAGCTAGCATCCAAAAGGCCTTAATCAGGCATACTATGCCAAAGACACGCAAGATTGATGAAGGATGCATTAGGTTAGAAGGTTCTTAATATATTAAAAATAACCAAAGGCGACTGAGAATAATTTTTCTACTGCTTTAATAGCCTCTTTAGGGGAAAAAATAATAACTCTGTCACCCGTTTGAATCATAGTTTGTCCCCTTGGAATTATCACTTGATTGTCACGAAGAAGCGCGCCTACTAGCACCCCGCGAGGTAATTTGGCGTCTTGTAGTGGTACCCCTATAACAGGAGCTGATTCCAAGGCATCGGCCTCAATGACTTCGGCGTTTCCACTCTGCAGGGAGTGAAGCGAATGAATTCTTCCCCTCCGAATGTGCTCTAGAATACGGGAGACTGTAATATCACGAGGACTTATGGCTGTATCAATTCCTAAGGGCGATATTAGGGGCGCATAAGTAGTTTCATTGATCAGCGCTACGGCACTAAAGCAACCATAGCGCTTGGCTAATACGGATGATAGAATATTCACCTCGTCATCATCGCTTACTGCGATAATTGTATCAGTCCCAGCTATATTAACCTCTTCTAAAATTTCCTTTTCCAGAGCGTCTCCATGTATAACAATCGTGGCGTCTAGTTCCTCGGCAACTTTTTGCGCTCGTTCTTTATTAGATTCTATTAATTTAATATTTATTCCTTGCGCATTTTTTTGAAGCTTTTTGCAGAGTTGTAACCCAATATTTCCTGCTCCAATTATGACAATGTTTTGAGCGGGAACTTCTTCGTGTCCAAATATCTGCATTGCTCGACCTACGTGAGCACTGTCAGCTATGAAATAAATTTCGTCTTTGGGAAGAAGTTGTTCCATTTCCTTGGGATGGATATGTTCTTCTTCTCTAATTATGTAAACCACTGTAATATTGAGATCCGGGAACAATTCAGTTAATTGCTTGAGTGGGGTGTTTATTACTGGACAATCTTCATTTAATCTCATGCCAACCAATTTAATGCGGCCCTCTGAAAATCCTATAATCTCAGTGGCGCCTGGAGATTCAAGAAGACGTCCTATGGATTCTACAACCTCATTTTCTGGAGATATGATGACATCTATTGGCATTTGATCCCTGCTGAAAAGGTGCTGCCAATTTGGTTCGAGATATGCGTGGTGCCGAATTCTAGCAATTTTGATTGGTATATTAAAAAGTGTGTGGGCAACTTGGCAAGCAACCATATTAATTTCATCAACCTGAGTGACGGCTATCAACATATCAGTAGTTTCGGCGCCAGCTAACTGCAGTATGTCTGGATATGATGCAAACCCTTGGAGGGTCATAACATCTAATGCGTCATTTACTTTACGTAAGCGCTCATAGTCGTGGTCTATTACGATGACATCATTATCTTCGGCACTTAATTGTCGTGCAATGTCAAACCCTACCTGCCCTGCCCCACAAACTATTACTTTCACCTTATTAATTCCTTATAGATGCGAACATTTCCGAATGAATTTTAAAGTTTTTCACTTGGATAAATGCCCAGAGCCTTTAACTTACGATGTAATGCCGAACGTTCCATCCCTATGAAGGCTGCAGTTCGAGAAATATTATGTCCAAATCGGCTAATTTGAGACTCCAGATATTGTCGTTCAAATATTTCCCGCGCTTCTCTTAGCGTCAACGCCATAACTTCTTTCGCTTTATCTGGTCGTAAAGCCGTTGGAGTAGATTGGGTTAATTCTGGCGGTAACATAGATGGATCAAGTGGGGTTTGTTCGCCACCCGGAGCCATAATCAATAACCATTCTACAACGTTTTTTAATTGCCTTACATTTCCCGGCCACTCACAAGTTTGCATAACAGCTATGGCATCCTCTGTGAATTTTCTCCCAGGTATTCCTGTTGTTTCTGAGGCAAGATCCATAAAATCCTTCAGTAATTCAGGAAGATCCTCTGGCCGTTCTCGCAAAGCGGGAACCTGAATTGGAACCACGCTAAGCCGATAGTATAAATCTTCCCTGAAATTTTTCTTAGTTATTTCTTCCAATAAATTTCGACTACTTGCTGCTATCACTCTAACATCCACTAATACTTTCTTGCTTCCACCCACCCGAACAAAACTTTGCTCCTGTAAAACTCTTAAAATTTTTCCCTGTGTCTCAATTGGCATATCCCCCACCTCATCGATAAAAAGGGTGCCTCCATGTGACTGCTCAAGTGTGCCAATATGAATTGATCCATTAGCAGATGAACCGGCTTGCTCAGAACCGAATAACTCCTTTTCAACAATTTCAGGAGTCATCGACGCCGAATTTAATGCCACAAAAGGGCTGTCAGAACGTGGGGATTTCTGATGAATGATACGCGCAATAAACTCTTTGCCACTGCCCGGAGGCCCTCCAATCAAAACTCTACTTTGTGTGGGGGCTACACGTTCAACCAACTGTCTAACCATACTTATTGGGGTTGACGTTCCTATAATGTCTAATTTAGTACCAGTTTTTCGACGGAGTTCGATGTTCTCTTTTTCTAATTTGTTTCTTTCAAGTGCTCTTTCTACAATCAACAATAAACGTTCAACTTCGAATGGTTTCTCAATAAAATCGTAGGCACCTAAGCGAATGGCTTTAACAGCTGTCTCGATATTTCCGTGACCACTTATCATAATAACAGGAATCCCTTCATGTAATTCCTTAATTTTAGCTAAAATTTCTAGTCCGTCAGCAGGGCTCCCTTCTAACCAAATGTCTAAAAGTATCAGCGATGGAATTCGTTTGTGTATCTCAGAAAAAGTTGTGGAACTATCCCATGCCTCTCGGGTTTCTATGCCGTTATCACTGAGGACGCCGGAGACCAATGAACGAATATCACCTTCATCATCCACTACCAAAATGTCGGTTGCCATTCAATTTTCCAACTATAAGTTATTACGTTTATTTTTTTACTATGGTGTGTTTTTTGATATGCCAGTCATGTTATCAATGGGAAATCTTAAGGAAATAGATGCGCCTCCACCAGGACGATCATTTAAGTTTAGTACACCACCGTGATCTTCGATGATTTTCTTAACAATAGCTAAGCCTAGACCGGTTCCTTTGTCTCGGGTTGTGATATACGGCTCCACCAGACGATCAATTAGTTGTTTTGGAAGACCGCACCCATTATCTTCCACCATTAATTCAAGTTCGGTTGTGCCGATTCTAACAAGTTTTACATCGATCTTTTTGGGGGAACGACCGCTGTCAGGAAGATGCTCAACCGCATCTATGGCATTCAAAATAAGATTGTTAATTGCTTGACTGAATTGTTTGTGGTCACAAGAAACATGAATCGCATCTTCCATAGGCGTTGTCGTAAATTCTATCTGTGGAGTCGCCAATCGGTGCATACTTACAACACCTTTTATTAATTCAGCAATATTGACTCGCTCCCGAACAGGAGCGGGCATACGTGCAAACGTTGAAAATTCATCAACCATGCTGCGTATAGATGCTACTTGCCTAACTATGGTTTCTGTGCACATTGCAAATATGTCTTTATCTTTATCAATATCCGCCAAAAACTTTCTCTTTAATCGTTCTGCTGACAATTGAATGGGGGTTAAGGGATTTTTGATTTCATGAGCGATTCGTCGCGCAACATCACTCCAGGCTGCTGCCCTTTGAGCATTTACAAGTTCAGTAATGTCGTCAAATGTTACCACATAACCAAGCGTTGTATGTCTCTCTTTTTGGGCATTCATGCGTACTAATAAAGTTCGAACTCTTCCTTTTCTGTTTATCCGAATTTGATCTTGAACCATGGTCTGCTGAGAATCTTGAAGATCTTCCATTAGCGGCATGAATTCTGGAAGAACATTATTAATCATTAACCCTATTAGTTCATCCGGCTGCGCCATAAGAAGATCAAGTGCCGCACGATTGGGGATAAAAATTTTTCTATTTTGATCCAAACCAATCACACCAGAGGAAACACCTAACAGTACAGTTTCTGTAAATCTTCGGCGTTCATCAAGCTGCTGATTTGCATTGATAAGATCTTTTCTTTGACGTTGTAGCTGGCTCGTCATCCGGTTAAATGCTCTATTAAGCGAACCGATTTCATCACCTTCCACCCCTTCGGAAACTCTGGTGGTCAGATCTCCAGCACGGACCTTTTCGGCTGCGACGACAAGATCCGATATCTCACGAACTAAACGGTTTGCAAACATCATTCCAATCCAGATAGCCACAAATAATAATAACAAAGCCACCATAAGATATAGTAGTGTGAAAATAATTTGGATGTTGGAGGACTTACTTTGTAATGCTTCGTATTCGTTTACTGCTATAGTCACTCTTTCTAGATGTTCAAGAACTTCGCGATCTACAAAGCGCCCAATATAAACAAACGTACCCGGGATATTGTCTAACCGGGCGAGAGCCCTTACCCTATCGCTGCTATCGCTGGTGGCGATAATAATTTCGCCTCTAGAGGCTTGCTCGAGAAAATTGTTTGACAAGGAATCGAAGGTCAGCAAGAAACTTAGCTTAGTACTAGCTAGGACCTTTCCGTCCCTCCTAATTACGATAGCTTCGGATACCGATCGCTCGTCTGCTAAAGAATTTAGTAATTTACTAAAATCAGAAAAATTAGCAGTTATCTCTACATCCATGCGGTTGATGGCAGCTGCTATGGATAATACATCAGCTTTTATAAACTCTTGATGGTCCTTGATATAGGCAGAGGCAACGGCACGTGATCTCTGAAATGCTGTGACTACCCGTTCGTTAAACCAGGCCTCCAGCCCAAAATTGAAAAAGGAAATTGAAAATACTGCAACGACAACGGCGGGAGTCGCAGCAACTAAACCAAATAAAGTAAGCATTCTGGAGTGAAGCCGGGACCCAATAGAGCCCTTTCTTCGTTCGTTCCATAGCCTATTTACTCGGAGTGCTAATAATGCACCTAGAGCCAAAAGGAGCACCAGATCAACATTCAACAGAATTAAAATAGTTAATGGATCTGCTCCCTCAGCAGAGACGGCTCCAGTTAAGGCGGAGTATGTGGCCAAACCAAAAAAGATAGAGGTAATTACAACAGAAATTGCAAATTTTCTTGAAGCAAAAATAACCTTCATTTGGGCAAAAATCTTTGCTCTGTACGTCGATTTTTTATTGGAAGACTGCAATGTTGATGCCATTCTTATCTGTTTCCACGGGCAACTCGGACATCTAGTTTGCGAATTTTCGCTCGTAATGTATTGCGGTTGATCCCTAAAACTTCCGCGGCCTTTATTTGGTTACCTTTCGTAGCCGCTAGTGTCCTACTTATTAGTGGCTGTTCTATCTCTCGAAGAATTCGCTCATACAATCCACTGGCAGGCAGAGTATTTTTATGAGCTGTAAAATATTTTTCCAAGTGCTTGTCTATGGTTTGTGCCAATCCATCACCTGGTGTTTCCTTAATTTCCTTTTGATTTTCATAAGTATCGAGTAAAGAGGTTTTTACGATCTCATCGCTAATGAGTTCATCAGTGTATAAAACACACACTCTTTGAACAAAGTTTTTAAGTTCCCTTATGTTCCCTGGCCATTTGTATATCTTTAATCTGGAAATAGCCTCTGGTGAAAAGCGGCTAGAAGATGCCTTGGAAGTGTGAAAAAGCTGCACGAAATATTGAATTAAAGATGGGATATCTTCTGCCCTCTCCCTAAGCGGAGGCAATCGTAGAGGAACAACATTGAGACGGTAAAAAAGATCCTCTCGAAATAATCCTTGAGCAACCAGACTTCGCAAATTCCTTTTTGTCGCTGTAATTATCCTTACATCAGAAGGTACGAGCCCCTGTCCTCCAACCGGGCTATATGCGTTTTCCCGTAAAAGCTTTAACATTTTAGCTTGTGCTTCCAGAGACAAAATTGAGATTTCATCTAGGAATAATGTGCCTTTCTCAGCTAAACTTAGTTTTCCGGGTGAGATAATTCTTTCTCCCGAAATACGATGTTCATGTCCAAAAATTTCTTTGGTAATAAGTTCAGATGGAACCGATTCAAGTTTTACACTGACAAATAATAAGTTTCGGCGTTGGCTGGAATCGTGAATGTTCTTTGCAAGCAGTTCCCTACCAGTGCCCGATTCACCCGAAATAATTACAGTTGAATCAGAGTTGGTTAATCGAGCAATTGACCTGTAGATATCTTGCATAGCCGGGGAATTCCCGAGAAGGGGAAGCTTATCTACTATCCCCTTAGAAACCTTAGTGTTTTGAGAAATTTGTACATTTTTGAAGGTTGAGAGACTCTTGATAAGCCCGATTAGTTCATCAAGATCAAATGGTTTTGGTACGTGCTTAAACAAATTTCCCTGTTCGTTGTTAGTCGAGGAAAAGACATTATTTGTGCTTAGCAGAATTATTGGAAGTTTGGGTCGAGACTGACTTATTTGGGACACTAAATCAGCTCCGTTTCCAAGGGTCAGTGTTGCGTCGACAATCGCAACCTCTCCTTGTCCTTTCGAGATCCATTTCATTAACTCATAGGAAGATGAGGTTGATCTCACATGATGTCCTGCCCTACTTAAGGCTCGAGATATTACTGTTCTTACTGAAGGATCTCCCTCCGCTACTAATATTTTTTTTATCGTTTCGTCCAATTTTTGGGCAACCTTAGTTTGAACCGATGTTTTTTGCAGAATGTACTGGAAGAAAAACCGTTATGGTGGTTTTTTGAAAAGTAGCATCTAATTCGACAATACCGCCATGGTCATCAATAATTTTAGCTACCAAAGCTAACCCCAAGCCAGTTCTATTTGGTTTTGTAGTAACAAATGGCTCAAAGATAGACTTTTCGATGTCTTCAGGGATTCCTATGCCATTGTCGGTTATACTCACTGCTATCGGCAATTCAAATTTTTCACGGCCCCCCAGAACTGACGCTAGTGAACCATGCCGATAACTTGTTACAATTTTTATTAGCCCTTTGTCTTTATCAAGCGCTTCGTAGGAATTTTTAACCATATTATCAAACACTTGTATCAGTTGCTCTCTATTTCCAAATACTAAAG
>MDTE01117363.1_pt1 | contig 15943 bp, 12 predicted proteins | sample 811231 | NCBI WGS metagenome assembly MDTE01 (sample SAMN05326651, study PRJNA326480) | marine metagenome | isolation source: seawater | place: Indian Ocean: Red Sea | collected 2010
TAATTACCGTTTCGTAAATTGAAAATAGGGTCGGGATGAATTGAAGTCTATATCATCAAGAGATGATAAAACCCTACAATAGCGATCTACTCTACTGTAACGCTCTTGGCGAGGTTGCGAGGCATATCAACATCACAACCCCGAAGGACAGCTAATTCGTAGGCTAATAATTGCAAAATAATAGAACTGGTGATTGGGAATAAATGTTGATCGGTTTGCGGTACTTCTAAAATGTAATCGGACAATGATCTGAGTTCTGTATTGGCTTGATCTGTTATGGTAATTACGATGCCTTTTCGAGCTTTAACTTCCTGAATATTCGCCAATATTTTTGTGAATGTTCCATCTTGTGGTGCAATAAAAATAACAGGCATATTTTCATCTATAAGCGCTATGGGACCGTGCTTCATTTCCGCTGCAGGATAGCCTTCTGCATGGATATAAGAAATTTCCTTCAGCTTTAGCGCGCCTTCTAACGCCACAGGGAAATTGAGACCACGCCCTAAATAAAGATAATTATCAGCATGAACAGTATTCTTTGCTACTTCCAGGATTTTTTCCCTTGAATCAAGAATAGTGTTAACATCCTGATCAATTCGAGTCAGAGCTCTTAATAAATTTTGTCCGCGATTTTTTGCGATGCCCAGTTTTCGTCCAAGCATAAGTGCCAGCATGGTGAGTACTGTAACCTGCGATGTAAATGCTTTTGTGGAAGCCACACCAATTTCCGGCCCCGCATGGGTGAAAATACCCGCATCAGTTTCCCGAGCTATGGTACTTCCAACAACGTTACAAATTCCTAATGTAATAGCACCTAATTCTTTAGCTTTTCGAATAGCTGCTAATGTATCAGCTGTTTCGCCTGATTGGCTAACAGCAATTAGTACGGTATTGCTATCAATAATAGCATTCCTGTAACGAAATTCCGAAGCATATTCCACATGAACAGGCACCCGTGCATAATCTTCAATCAATTGTTTGCCAATAAGTCCTGCATGCCAGGATGTGCCACAGGCTGTGATATAAATTCGGGAGGCAGAAACAAGGTTTGGGATATAATTAGAAATACCGCCTAACTGAGTAGTGCCATCTTCCAAATTTATGCGGCCCCGCATTGTATCAGAAATCGAATGATTTTGGTCGTATATCTCCTTTAACATATAATGAGGAAATTCGCCTTTTTCAATTTCTTCTATACTTAAGTTAATGGAAATTAATTTTTTTGTTATAATGTTTTGGGAATTAATCTCTGATATAATATGATCATTATGTGTCAATTTCACCATTTCACCATCATCTAAATAAATCACACTTCTGGTATGCTCAACGATAGGCGATGCATCACTGGCCAAAAAATATTCACCGTCTCCGACACCAAGAACCAGAGGACTTCCCATGCGTGCAGCAATCATTGTCTCAGGTTCATCGGAGCAAATTACAACAATACCAAAAGCGCCTACTACATCCTGTAATGCGGCTCTTACTGCTTCTTCAAAGGTAATTTTATCACCATTGTAGTATAATGCAGAGATGAGTTGGCACAAGACTTCAGAGTCCGTATCACTAGTAAATGAAATTCCTTGTTTCTGTAAAACATCCTTTAGTATCTCATAGTTTTCTATAATACCGTTGTGGATAAGAGCAATTTTACCAGTGTGATCTAAATGAGGATGAGCGTTTATATCATTTGGTTCACCATGAGTTGCCCAGCGAGTATGAGCTATACCTATAGTACCATTTAACGAAGTATCATCAATTAGAGATTGCAGCTGTGAAACTTTTCCTGCCTTTTTTATTGAAGAAACAGATTTACCATTTATAAGAGCGATTCCAGCTGAATCATACCCTCTATATTCCAGACGTTTTAACCCTTTTAATAAAATTGGGACAGAATCCCTTGCTCCTACATATCCTACAATACCACACATTTTAAATTCTCAATAATTTATGGTTTAATTATTACTTTCTGTAACTCAAATAATATTTTGTATAACCTTGATAAGGTTTATAATTCCAATGGAACAATCTAAGCTTTTTTTTCTATAACAATATTTATTTTAACATCCAATCGCAATTAAACATTATAGTATCATTCCCATTCAATTGTTCCAGGAGGTTTGGATGTGATATCGTAAACAACTCGATTGATGCCACCAACCTTATTCACAATCCGGTTCGAAATTTTTGATAATGTTTCCTGCGGCATACGAAACCAGTCTGCAGTCATACCATCAGTACTTGTAACTGCACGAACCCCCAATAAGTTCTCATAGGTACGCTGATCGCCCATAACTCCAACTGTCTGAACTGGTATTAAAATAGCAAACGCCTGCCAGATTTCATTATAAAGTTGATCTTCATGTAGAACATCCATATAAATCTGGTCAGCTTCCTGTAAAATTTTGATCCGTTCTTTAGTTATATCTCCAATAATTCGAACAGCTAATCCTGGTCCAGGAAATGGATGGCGTTCAATCAATGTTTGTGGCAATCCTAATTCTCTTCCTACATTTCTTACTTCATCTTTAAACAAATCCCGAAGCGGTTCTACTAGTTCAAATTTCATTTCATCAGGCAAACCTCCTACATTGTGATGACTTTTTATTACATGCGCCGTTTTGCCTTTGTTGACACCGCTTTCAATAACATCAGGGTACAACGTACCCTGTGCTAAAAATTCCATTTTCCCTAATTCTTCAGCAATACGATCAAAAGAATAAATGAATTGGTTTCCTATAATTTTTCGCTTTTGTTCCGGGTCTGTTACTCCCGCTAGTTTGGATAAAAAAATCTTAGATTCATCAAAACAATGAATATTAACCATAAGACCATCTTTTAAAGCTTTAACGCAATCACCAGATTCATTTTTTCTAAGTAACCCATGATCTATTAATACAGCGGTTGACCTTTCACCAATAGCCTTATGCAACAATGCAGCTACTACTGTAGAGTCTACTCCGCCGCTCACGCCTACCAAAACTTTTCCATCCCCTACCTGTTTACGAATAAGTTCAACCTGCTCATTAATAAAATTACCAGGTGTCCAGGATGGAGAACAATTTGCGATTGAAAATAAAAAATTATTTAGAATTTCCTTACCAACTTCTGTATGTATCACTTCCGGATGAAACTGGGTAGCAAATCGTGTTCCTTCTTTATTTGACATAGCTGCAATCACACCATTAGATGAATGGGCCAAAGTATGCCAGCCTTCCGGGAGTTTGGTTACTCTATCCATATGACTCATCCAAACTTTTGATTCTGAAGCCACATTCGCAAATAAGGAAGAAGAATCATCCACTTTGATTGTTGCAAAGCCATATTCACCATGCCCTGTACTTTTTACTTCTCCTTTATGATGATGAGCCAACAATTGAAGCCCATAACAGATACCCAGGATTGGTATATCAATTTCTAGAATTTCTTCATCAAACTCAGGTGCTTCTTCCCAGTATACGCTGGATGGGCCACCTGATAAAATTAGCGCAGCAGGCTTACGATTTAAAATATCTGATAATGACTTTTCCGGAGGTAAAATTTCAGAAAATACATTTTGTTCACGAATTCGGCGTGCAATGAGTTGAGTATATTGTGATCCAAAATCAAGAATCACAACTCCGTGCTTATGAATATCACTCATTTTCTAATCTAATTTTTAAATCATTAATTGCGCCTTCATTAGTCATGTCAAATTGGATCGGAGTAATACTAATATAATTTTCTTTGACAGCTTTCCCATCATACATTATATCTTCATCCTTATCCACTACATTTCCCTTCATCCAATAGTAAGATCTGCCGCGAGGATCTTCACGTTTTTCAAATTCATCCTTAAAATATTGTTTACCTTGCCGGGTTATCTTTATCCCCTTGATTTTTTCCGGTATGCAATATGGTACATTCACATTTAGCAAAGTTCCTTTAGGAATCCCAAAAGAAAGTACATTTTGGGCGATTTGAATTGCAGTTTGTTTTGCCCCGCGATAGTCATCTGACGCATAAGAATTTAAGCTAATGGCGATAGCAGGGATGCCTAACATTGTTCCTTCTGTAGCGGCTGAAATAGTACCAGAATAAATTAAATTAGTCCCTAGGTTTGATCCTGAATTAATCCCTGAAATCATCAGATCAGGTTTCTGATCTAAAATGGATTTAATAGCAATTTTAGCACAATCAGCAGGTGTACCGGATACGGCTAATCCTTCGAACCCACCAGAACGATGAACGGGTACTACCCGTAATGGGTCTGTGATTGTAATGGCATGCCCAACTGCACTTCGTTCTGTATCTGGAGCAACAACAATTGGATCACCGATTTCCGACATGGCTTCCCATAAAGCTCTAATCCCAGGAGCGAATATGCCATCATCATTTGAAATCAGAATTTTTGGTTTTTTCATGCAAGAATGGAAAGGATGGTTGATATTTTTTCTTTCATCTCTTTCCTGGGTATGATATGATCGATAAATCCTTTTTCCAATAAAAATTCTGATCGCTGGAATCCTTTTGGTAAATCTTGACCAATAGTTTGTTTAATAACACGAGGGCCGGCAAATCCAATTAGCGCACCAGGCTCAGCTAAGATAATATCACCAAGCATACCATAACTGGCTGTTACACCACCAGTTGTGGGATCAGTAAGAATTGGAATATAAAGTCCACCATTTTTAGCAAATTTGGCTAATTGTGTGCTGGTTTTTGCAAGCTGCATCAGTGAAATTGCACCCTCCTGCATGCGGGCACCACCGGACGCACATATTAATATATAAGGAATTTTTAATTCATTCGCTTTTTGAATAGATCTTGAAACTGCTTCTCCGACAACCGAGCCCATACTGCCGCCGATAAAGCTGAAATTCATAATTCCTAGAATTATATCCTGGCTATTAATTTTTCCCTCATAGACTTTAATGGCATCATTTTCACCAGTCTTATTTTTCGCAGCAATGATTTGATCTTTGTACTTCTTCCCAGCTTTGAACTTTAAAAAATCTTTTGATTCCAGTTTTTGAAAGATTTGTTTTTCTGTACCTTCATCTAATAATAAGTCAACATATATCTGAGGTATCACTCTGAAATGGTGATTACAATGGTGGCAAACAGATAAATTCTTCTCTAATTCCGGACGATAAAGTATTTCAGAACAGGATGGGCATTTATCCCATAATCCATCTGGAATCGATTTTTTTTCCGAATCCTTAATTTTTTTTTCTTTTCTTTTAAACCAAGACATCGTTAAACGGTAACCAATTCTTCATTTGGTTGTTAATTGCATAACCATAGCATCTGAACCATTCTGGTAATAATTTTTCCTAATTCCAATCTCCTCAAAACCTATTTTTAAATAAAGATTGATGGCGGGGAAATTACCTCTTTCTACTTCTAAAGATACGGATGTTTTAGGAGGAATTTGGTTTAAAAAATGATTTAAAAGACTGGTACCAACTCCCCGCTTTTGATATTGTGGAAGAATCGCCATGTTTATCAATTGAATTTCATCGAATCCAAACCGAAGCATACAATACCCTATTAATTCCTCACATTTTTCAACAACCCATGACAGCCTATCATTGTTAAATTGTAATTCCTGACTGAGCATACTTTTACTCCAGTAGGATTTTGGAAATACAAGTTTTTCAATTTGGTATATTTTTTCTAGATCTGTTTTGATTCCCTGTCTGATGATCATTTTTTTGAATGCACCACAAAAGGTGCAATATACTCTGGAACCATATCAAAGGGATTATTAACCTTCCAATCATCAAATTTTATTGTTGCAAGTTTTCCTATATTTTCAGCTGAAGGGGTAGCATGAAAAATTTTATTCCTAAGTGATAATAAATTATCACAATTCCATTGGAATATGAGATCATCTGGAGAAATCTTTTTTTTAATTAATTCAAATTTATCCACAACCGGTTTTTCCATTGAATGTGGAATAGAATTATTCCAGTTATATTCTTGGTAAAAAACTTTATTAGAATGAGAAAGAGAAATCCCTTTTTGAGGTTTTTCATTTTTTAATCCAAATGCCATAGCAGTCATTGTTGGAACCGGTATAATTGGTAATCTTTTTGCGTATGCTATTCCTTTTGCAAATCCTAAGCCAATTCTAAGACCTGTAAATGAACCTGGCCCGATACTGATGGCAATTGCATTCAATTTTGATAAAGATATACCTGAATCTGAAACTACTTTCTCAATAAATGACGGAATAATCTCAGCATGTTTTCTATCTGCGAGTTCTTCAACTATACTCACCAATTCATTATTTTTAAAAATAGCAACTCCGCAAATGGAAGATGACGTTTCAATTGCCAGGATTTGATTAGATTTCACCGTTAAACCCTTCCACTAATAGTTTTCTGCTATCAGGTTTATCTTGAATTCTTAAAAATTTGATGAAAATTGTTTCTGCAGGTAAAATATCCTGTATTATATCTGCCCATTCCATTAAAGTAACTCCATTCTCAGGCATCAAAAATTCTTCTCCACCTATATTAAGAAAATCTGTGATATTTTCGAGTCGATAACAATCTATATGGAATAAATAATGAGGGTCACCATTATATTCTGATACCAGTTTAAATGTAGGTGAACCAACTCTTTCATCAATTTTTAATGCATGGGCGAATCCCTGCGTAAAAGTTGTTTTACCAGTTCCTAAATTTCCAATCAAACCAATCACAGAACCTGATGGTATTTTTTTTGCTAATCTGGCTGCAAAGGAGTGTGTTTCTTCCACTGAATGGCATTCTACTACCATCATTTACGCCCCTTCATTATGGCTATTGGAACCATCATTTCTTCCATGGAAATACCTCCATGTTGAAATGAATTTTTGAATTTTTCCTGATATTTATGTGCTTGGTTTGGATAGACAAAATAGTATTCATCTTTTGCTAAAATATAGCTGGGCTGATGGCCAAAATTCGGCAAGCAAAATTTTTTTGGTTCTCGGATTATAAGTGCATTTTTATCATTTGTTTTAAGGTTACGCCCAAATTTGTATCGAACACCTGTAGAAGCATCTTTATCCGCTGCTACCATTAAATCATGTTTTACTCGGATGCTGCCGTGATCACTGGTCATAATTACAGTAAAATTATTTGAACTCAGTTCCTTCAGTACTTTAAGTAGCCAGGAATTTTCTAGCCAGGATTTTACTGCAAGGCGATAACCTGATTCATCAGGGACCATTTCCTTTAAGACATCCATTTGGGAACTTTTGTGAGCAAGTATATCCACAAAATTCACTACCAACGCTAATACATCCTGTTGAATGAAATCCTTGATCCTATTCTGAAATTTTTTTCCTTCTTGAACCGCCCAAATTTTATGATAATGAACCTTTTTATTTTCTAAACCCAGTTTTTTCAGCTGGTCTATCAAAAATTGTTTTTCATGTTGATTTAAACTGTGTGAACCACCTTCCATATCTTTATACTGTTGAGGATACTTTTTCACCATTTTGTCAGGAAATAATCCGGAAAAAATTGCATTTCTCGAATATGGAGTTGCCGTTGGCAGTAGAGAAAATTTATAATTCAATTCAATATTAAAGTAGAGTTCCAATAAAGGTAACATAGATTTAAGATGATCATGACGCATACAATCAACTACCAAAAGGCATACTTTTTCATCCCTGTCCAAAACCGGTTTAACAAATTCTGGAATGACATCAATGGAAAGAATAGGAGAATCTGAGCCACCCAGCCATTCTTTATAATTTGATTCAATAAAATTACCAAATTCTCGATTACAGCTTTGAATTTGTTCTTCAAGGATTGAGCCTAACCCGATATCTTTGTATTGATCAAATTTAAGTTGCCAGTCTACCAAACGATTATATAATTCCCACCAATCATCAGCTGTAAGATCATCTCGCAATCGTTCATCTATTTCTTGAAATTCCTTCAAATAATCACTGGTGGCCTTTTCTTCACTAAGTTTTATCTTCTCTAAGGTTTGTTTACAAGCCATAAAGATTTGGCTTGGATTAACTGGTTTTATTAGAAACTGTTCTACCTGTCCTGTGATTGCCTCATCCATAAGCCATTCATCTTCTGTTTTTGTAATCATGATAACAGGTAATGTTGAGCGAATCTTTTTTAATCCCAAGAGGGTTTCAAGTCCATCCATTCCGGGCATAGATTGATCCAATAAAACAAGATCCGGGTTATACTTTTCAACCAGTGCAATACCATCTTGACCATTTGCTGTTTGTATAATTATATAACCTTTTTCTTCAAGAAAAAGAATATGAGGTTTTAAATGGTGGATCTCGTCATCGATCCAAAGAATTTTTCCGCGCGAATTTTGCATATAGTGAAGAATTAAAAATTACGGACGAAATGAAGTATTTCTGAAAAGTTTCGAATTCAATTTATTTTGATGTCATTGTCCATACACCATCCCAATTTTTACTTGGTGGGTTTTCTTTAAACATATTGCACCGTTCGATATACACCGCGGATGGCGTAGTATTTCGGGAGGTAAAGTGTTCTTCCATACTTTCGGATTCCTGAAATGATACAATTGCTTTTTTCCAATTCTGTTGATAATAATGATCCAGTCCTTCCTCAAAGGTTTTTACCATATTAACTGTATTATTTTCGGCATTTTCTTTCGCTGTGACAAGTTCATATACCTTTACAGGTATTTTTTTACCCTTAACCTTTACAAAATCCAAAAATCGAAACATATATTCATCTTTAGCAGATTCATAGATATTCTCCCCCACGAAGTTGTATACACCATATTGTTTTGCTGATGATTCAAGTCTAGCTGCGAGATTGACTGTGTCGCCCATCATGGTATAGTTCATACGCATTTCCGATCCCATATTTCCAGTAACCATTTTTCCACTGTTTAAACCAATACGATGCTGCATGGAATAAACAATATCAGGCCAATCGCCTTCTGATTTCCACTTTTTTCTCAAGTTATTCAATGCATCCTGCATAGCCAAGGCTGTTTTGCATGATTTTACCTCATGGTTTTCAACTGGCGCAGGCGCACCATAAAAGGCTACAATCGCATCGCCAATATATTTATCCAAGGTTCCTTCATTTTCCAAGATAACTTTTGACATGACTGTTAAATATTCATTCATCAAAGCAACCATTCTTTCGGGCTCAAGTGCTTCAGAAAAAGTAGAGAAATTTTGTATATCTGAAAAGAATGCAGTATGGTGGCCCTCAACTCCTCCCAATTTTGGTGCCTGTTTCTCTTCATACATTTTATCCAGTACTTTTGGTGCAATGTATGTACCAAAAGTTTCTCTTAAAAAATTCTTATCCTTCTGTTCATGAAGAAATTGAAAAATTATATTACTGGCATAGGTCAGTATTAATCCAGCAATTGGTGCTACAATAGGCATAACATAAGATTCACCTGGTCCTGGCAATTCTACCTGCAGTAAATCATAGAATTTGTTATGGAGAGAATCGGGCAGAATATTTGCTACTGTGGATTTCCAAAACCACCAATAGTCATTGGCAAACATTCCCATTGAATATGCGTAGTAGACTAGACCTTCAGAAAAAATAACAATTCCTGCGACGACTGGATGCAATTCAATTTTGGTTAGTAGAAAGTATGCAATTCCGCATAATCCAAATATCAAAAAGACGTTGGCTAAAGGATATCCGGCACCTTCTACCATATAACGGGTTGTCTTACCACCAAAAACTTTAATGTAATTTCCATGAAGAATGGTCTGAATTGCATTGGCATGAGTTTCCATTCCTGGAGTTAATTGGCTAAGACTTAAATAATTATAAAATGGTGTGGATTTTACATCGTGCAGTACTTCAACTGATACACCAAGTAAAACAATTTTATTGTAAAATGGAGATTGGGTAATATCAAAATCAGACCCTATTCCCAGCATGGCCATCATTTCTTTTCGCTCATTTTCATCTTCAATAGCCACAACCCAGTCAGGAATCTGACCAGGAAGGAATTGGCTCATCCAATCGAGATCTTCAGGTAATTCATAATCTTGAGTGTCCAATATTTGTGATAATGAAAATCTTGGAAAAGTACCCCATGGTTTTAAATCATGTCTACCAGGCATTTTATATCCGGAAGGTGGTCCGTAATAATTCACAAGAAAATTATTAGTACGACCGTAAGATGTAATATTTAATGGACCAAATTCCCAATTTAGATTCTTGGAATCATATTTTGGAATTGCATCATCCGATATATCCCTAAATGATTTTACGCACTTCATCCCCAAAGTAAGGTAAGCAACACTTGGTTCGTGTTCCATATAACCAGCAATACTATATTGGCGTGAAAATCCATCTATATCCAACATGTCATTAATTAATCCAGTTTCTGGATTAACTTCCATTATTTCCGGAACGGGATAGGCAATATAATTTGGAGGAATTCGTGTTGGTTCCCGAACCATTTTTACATCCATGACCACCTTCGTACCATTTTCTTGAGCACTTTTTATTGCATCCGCAAGAATGATGTCACCATGTCCCGGTAAATATTGCTGAAATTCCTGAGGTAGGTTGGCACTTACAGTCCTTAAATATTCACTGCGGGCATCTGGCGAATCAAATTGAATATCAAAGGCTATGACCTTTGCTCCAGCTTGAGACAAATTATCAATAGCACGTGCCCAAATATCTCCCCTTGGATAAGGCCAGGGAACTTTTTTATCTTTTAGAATTCGCCAGGCTTCATCATCCACTTCTACCAAAACAACGTCTGTACCCATTTCAATAATTGTCGAGTCACTTGCACGCCAGCCAGTGAGGGGGCCACGAACAGTATGAAACCGGTAATCGTAAGTCTTTAGTTCCAAAAAATCAAAAATACCCAGCCAATGAAGTAAACAGGTCAAAATAATCGAGCCGAGAGTTAATCCCAAATCCACCACATGGGTCTGGAAAAATTTTATAATACGTTTTATCAAAACCTATATCCTAAACTCAGATTAAATCCTGAGCTATTGACTGATCTCTTTCCATTAATATCATTCATTCGAATTGAACTATTAAAACTCATGGTCAATTTATAAATAATATCTATGTCACAGCCAAGTTTTCCCCCATAAAGTTTTGTTGATGTATTATCCGTCTCACCATTTGTCATAAAATCTAATCCCCCGCGAAAGCGAACACGATTTCTAAAAATAGAATATTGAGCATTTGTATTGAAAGTTGTCCAAACATTCTCTTTAGTATAAGGATTATTATTTTTATCAACATAGGGTAAAAATAATTGTGTACGATTAAACGTGCTCGATGTTTTCAAAGGGAATTGAAATCGAGTTGAAAAAGTTATTGAAAGAGACTGTGTTTCTGATTTTTGGAACAAGTAATCACCACGTCGTTCCATTGCCAAATTATCACTATAGGTAATAGAGTTCACATTTATCGATGTTGTTGTATTCACCTGACCAAAAGTACCTGGGAGGTTTACAGAGCCCATAATATTTAACGCCTGTGTATCTTCCCGATTATCACCTAGGTAATTTCCATATTGGTCTAAATTTAAAGAATCGACTCCATTGGTTCTCCCTATTGATTGGATATTTAAAATGATTGAAGGTGCTCCAGGACCCGGTACCAATGTTGTATTAAATGAAAATGTTTTTGATGCAATTGGGTTTGCCACTGTCTCCAATAAGTTATTATCACGATATTTGTATGCCGCTACAATCATAAGTCTTCTGCCAAGTAATGATAAACGATCATTAATAATAAATTCCCGTAGATTCGTTGTCAAATAAGGATTACCAAAACTTTTATATTCTGGGCCGATTTGTTTATACTCTATAAGAATATTATTAAAAGAATAACTACCTTTCACCCTTAGATAGTAGGCGGAACCAGGCATATTCAGAAAGGCCTTGAACGGGCTTTTTTCAGCAATTAGAGGATCAATCGGTGCAATGGGTGACATATAAAATGGATGAACAGTGAAAATATCCTCATATTCTTCAATCATGTCACCGATATCTGTCACATCATATTGTTCCATGATCTTTCCATCACTTAGTGTATCCAGCATCAGATCTAAAGAGTCCTTATTTGCTGTTCCTGCCCAAATATTAGAATTTGTATAACTCATATTCCAACCGGTTTGAAAAAGTAATTTTCTATTATCTATAGCTGCTTCAAATTCCCAGCCAAGAACCAAATTTTCTTCAGGATTACCGTCACCCCAATTTCGTTTTTTAACCACAACTGAATCACCTTGAGTACGTAAGGTATCCCTTAAAGATGTTAAGGTATAGTAAGAGACACTATCCCCCAGAACAGTAGAGTCTATGGTAAATAGACTTGTGGCAGGAGCAGATACGCTTATTTTTTCAAAATCGTCCTTCGACTTCAGAAAATGGAATCCACCACGATATTTGTTCAATAAAGAAAAACCCATTCGGGCAATTACTACATCTCTAGGGAAAGTATAACCTTTTCGATCTATCTTAAATAATCTTGTTCCATCATCATTCAATAGTGTCCCATCTGTAAGTAACTTATAGGCCCTATCAATACCTGGCTGATATTGAACCTCCCTTGCAAATTTTCCATTAACATATTGGAATTCAAACGCACCTTTTAAATTCCATCGCCATACATCAACATCATAATTCACATTGGCATGAATATGGCGTCCGTCAACTCTTTTTCCATCCAATACGTAAGGTGAAACTGATGGATAAACATCGCCATTTTCCACTTTAAGATAGTCTGTAATCTGCAGAGACAGAGTGGATCTATTCAATGGTTGAGAAAAAACAGACTCTCTACTGGAATTACGAAATGAATATCTGGCTTTTATCCAACTTAATTCTCCATCAATCTTACCTGAATTTTCCTTTTCATCAATAGTGATTGAAGATGCAGTGCTGGAAGAAGTTTTAGCATTAAAAAAACCTTTATAAACAAAAGCCTGCGAAATATTTTCCATTCCTTTATTCACGTTGAAAGACCATTCAACAGGGTAAACATCAATTCCGTATGTTGTTTTAAAACGGAGTGTGACAGAATGCAATCCGACATCAAGTTCATCTTTAGGTACCAAGGATAGAACATCACCAGATATCAGGGCCTGTTCAGTCAGATCTTCTCCATCCAAGATAAATTGAAGGCTGGACTGGTCAATATTGGGTGCATTAAATAAAGAAGCTGAGATAACCACTTCATCAGGTCGGTTCATCGAGCCATCTTCAGGGGACAAAATTAAAATATCTGCATCAACAAAACTTGTTTCAGAATCTTTTGAACTTTTTTTCTGTCTGCTTACATGAGAATCATCTTTAACATTTACTAAAGAATGTAGAACTTTTATTTCCAATGGAGTATCAAATGGATTAGATGTTAATGGTAGTGCGATTCTACCACCACTTTTTATTGTCAAAACAGTTACGTACTCCAATCCTTGTTTAGTTACACGATGAGCAGGAATATATCCTACCCACTTTCCAGCTTCAAAAAACATACGAACTTCCTGATAACTTAGTTCACCTTTATCTCTGAAGAATAGCATTCCATATGCTATAGGTTCATCCGTAAACATTAATTGGGAAATAGCCACTTCCTCACCGATATAAACTTGCGTTGGCCTCTCATGGTAATATAGATGATTTGCTTGTGAGAAAATCCATCCAACCAGATAAAAAGGTAACGCCAGAAATAGTTTCTGAATATTACGCTTTCGCATGGGCTGAAGTTTATTGGATTTTATGGGGAAGGTAAATAATTATTGATATTCAATAACCATCACTTTTTGTTCGCCATTGGGACCTTCTAAGTAGATCCGAATTTGAGATGGTCCTTCACTTTCATCACTTGGATCTTCTGGAATAGAACCAAGATCAGTTTCATTAACGGCTAAATTCCCATCTGGTGTAGAAGTAGCGGATAGACCACTCGTCACATCAACTTCTTCTCCTGTTTCGCTGTTAACTAGACTAATAATTCCTTCAATACCTATGACTTGGTCACCTGATTCCGGATCAGAAACTAACCAAAAATCTGTTCCTTTTACAGATGCCACAGATGTGGGAGTTTGAATAACAAAATCCACATTTTGTTTTTTTATCGTTGCGCGGACAGTACCTTGATCCATATTGATCTTTTTCGAAATACTCGCTGCAGATCTCTGACCTGTAATGACCGCTTCAGAATCACCCTTAAGTTTCAATGTAGATTTATCATCAATAAATATAATAGCAGCAAACCCGGATCTTCCGGTTCTAATTTTATCTCCATCAGAAAGAATAGTACCTGCTTTTAAATTGGAAAATTCATCTGTACCAACAGCCATAATTTCAACAAGGCCTTTTACTTTTGTTGCAACAGCTATTTTATCCGCTAAAAGAGGAGACAATACAAATGTATAAACAATGATGAATTTAACAAGTTGCATTATTCCACTGAAATTGATTGTACCTGATATGTATTGCTTAGGATCTGATTAAGTAAGTAATTCAAACTTGCTTCATCAACATTTATACCATTTACCTCAAGTTGACCGGTTGGATTATAACCTTGAAGTTCATTTCCTATACCAAAAAACGCATTAAACTGGTCTTCGCCTAATGCTTGTTGAAGTGTCATTAAAAGTGGACTGGTCGTACCACTACTGCTTTCCAAATTTCCAGCTACACCAATTTTGAAAGCAAAGATCGAAGATGCCATTTCTTCACTACCTGATGTAGTTGGTAAAGTCATCATGGCTTGCCATGCATAGGTCTTATCTTCTTCCAGCGGGTAGGCTCCACTAAAGGGGTATTGGAAACTATTTGCCTGATCAACCGGATACCAATCTTCAGTTTGATCAAAAGGCAGAACTCTTTGATCATCCATGGCATCTTCTAAAGAACTATGAACATCGGAACTATATTCAGCAACCCGAATATATGAATTACAACCTGAACAAGACTGAGAAAACCATTGGAATATTGGAAATGTTGTGTAAATAACATTGTCCTGAATATCAGTTAATACACCGCCAGGAGATTCTAGATTAATTGAAACAGGTGATTGTACAACGATAGTTTTTTCCTTTCTTGCATCTGGACCTAATATATTACCAGATTCACCTCTAATCTCAACTTCAAATGTATAATCACCATCAGCGATTCTTCCAGTTGTAATGACACTTTGTAAAATCGCATCTGCCTGAGTTGGATCCAAACTTTCCAAAACTTGTCCTTTTAACTCAATACTGTTTGGAGGTGAAGCCATATCATAGATAATTGAGGTCTCAGAAGAAACATCTCTATTATCTAATATAACAGGCGCCTGTAATGAAAAAAGATCTGTTTCTATTTCAATAATAGTTGTTTGATTATTAATCCCCAAAGCTGGGGAAAGCATGGACGCACGAAACCAAATTTTTACAGAAATGGGATATTCATTCGATTCAGATTGTAATTGGTATCGGAAAATCTGGACATTCGTTGCACCTGTGCTGAGATCAAAACTATTGACATAATAAGTTGCATATTCAAAAATATCACCGGTAAGCGTTACATTTTGTGGCTTTGCAGGCTGAAGAAGTGCAATAGATATAAGGATTAATTTGAATATTTGTTTCATAGACTTTAAACCTAACTCGACTCAATTTACCATAACATTCTCGACTGAAACAAAGTAAAAAAGGAATAGATTTGTCAATAATAACTTAAGGGAAAAAGAAAAGCCCGGATTAATATCAGGGCTTTTGAAATGTTCCCGGCAACGTCCTACTCTCCCACGCTGGTCTCCCGCGCAGTACCATCGGCGCTGTAGGGCTTAACTGCCGAGTTCGAGATGGGATCGGGTGTTTCCCCTACGCTATAGCCACCGGAAAAAATTTTGGAAATTGGGCCAAGTTCATATTTAAGAATAAAAGCTTGATAAAGCCGTTCGGCTAATTAGTACCACTCGGCTGAATGCATTACTGCACTTACACCTGTGGCCTA
>MDTE01101496.1_pt1 | contig 15941 bp, 21 predicted proteins | sample 811231 | NCBI WGS metagenome assembly MDTE01 (sample SAMN05326651, study PRJNA326480) | marine metagenome | isolation source: seawater | place: Indian Ocean: Red Sea | collected 2010
CCCGGATTCGGGAGCGGCTTCTGCATCTTCAATGATGTGGCCACCACGGCACAGGTCCTGCTGGATAACGGCGAAGTGCAACGGCTTCTGGTGGTGGACCTGGACGTGCATCAGGGCGATGGCACAGCCGCCTGCTTCACCAATGAGCCGCGCATCACCACCTTGTCCGTGCATGCCGCCAGCAATTTCCCGCTGCGCAAGGTGGAGAGTGACATTGACATTGCCCTCGAGGATGCAACAGGCGATGACGACTACCTGGGAGCAATCGGAGACAAACTCCCGCAGGTGCTGGATGAGCAGCAACCGGATCTGGTGTTGTTCAACGCCGGCGTTGACCCCCATCGGGAGGACCGGCTTGGTCGACTGGAACTGAGCGACGAGGGATTGCTTCGCCGTGATCGCCTCGTCCTGGATGCCGCCCTGCGCCGCAGCATTCCCATCGCCACAGTGATCGGAGGCGGCTACGACGAGCTGATGCCCCTGGTCAGGCGGCACGCCATCGTGATCCGAGCCGCCGTTGAGCAGGCCCGGTTGTTTGGACTGTCGTAAGTCAGACCTGGCAGGACAGGTTCAGGCAGGCCGTCAGCTGCTGATTGCGATGCTCCATCAATGTGGTCAGCCAGTTGGCAGCTTCCACTGGGGCCACGCTGCGATCCCGTAGGCCATCGCAGATCAAGCGGTGCAAGGAAAGATCGCGGCAATCAATGGCCAGCTGTTCATCCAAGGCCACAAGATCATCCGCGTTGCGGCAGGCGCGCAACGCATTCACTACACGCTCCTCCAGCTCGCTTGCCATGGCGATGATCAACGCTGATCAACAGCCTGCCAGCTGATGTTTTCAGTTCTGAGGAGCTTTTTCAGACCATGACAACGGTGATGGATGGTGCGCTACCCCCGTGGCGGCAACGACTTCGCGGTGCCATCAAGCGAGAGGGACGCCATGGGAGCGCCCGCTGGCTGCAACTCGCCACGGTGGCGTCCGATGGAACACCAAGGGTGAGAACACTGGTCTTCCGTGGCTGGAGCGAGGCGGATCAACTGGAGCTGTACACCGATGGCCGCAGCAGCAAAACCTCCGAGCTGAGCCATCAGCCCCAGGTGGAACTCTGCTGGCTGCTGAGCAAAGCCAGGCAGCAATACCGGCTGCGGGGGACAACCGCACAGATAGCGCCCAGGGATGGAGACGTCCGCTGGCGATCCCTCTCCCCCAGTGGACGAGCCCTTTGGGGCTGGCCGCAGCCAGGACAACCCTTTGAGTCCAAAGCGTCCTTCCCCCCAGAACTCCCGGAGGACACTCCCATCCCAGATCACTTCCTTGTGATGCAGATCCGCATCCAGCAGGTGGAGTTGCTCGACCTGAGCCAGCACCCGCATCAGCGCTTGCGCTGGCGCCGCGACGATGGCTGGCAGGAACAGCGGCTCAACCCCTGATAACCATGGCTCTGTCACCACCACTGAACCACCCGACCAACGGAGGCTTGCCCTGGTCTTGAAGGCACTGTCACCACCGACAGCGTCTGCCCTTCACGCTGATAATCGAACCGACAGAAGCCCTCCCCGGTGCCCGAGCAGGACGACAAGCTTTTCAGCGTGACGCCGGACCATTGGCGCTCATCGGGGGATGGCTCTTGATCCGGAGCCGGACGCCATCCAGCCGCCAGCAGGGTGCGATGGGCGTCAACGATCGACTGCTGCGGGCTCAGGGGCAGTTGCGGTGAAGCGACTGCTGTCATCGGAAAGAACAGAAGCAGCAGCCAGGCCATTGTTCGTTCTGCCATCCCGCCTTCTCATCCCTTAGCCAGAACCAGGGCCAATGACCACTGGCGTTAACTGGCCTGCCGCTCCTGCCCCCATGGGCGTAGCAGGTCCTCGGTGTAACGGATGGTCAACCCCATCTGACCATCCCAGGCCACGGCGTAGGTCCAATGACCGGGACGATGTTCTCCGCTGGGAAGTTGTACCGGCTCGACCCACTGGCAGGGCTCTGATGCAATCACCCCGTGGCGGTCCCCACTGTTGTTGCTGATGCGATCCCCGGCCTGGAACAACGGCTTCGGTCGCTCAGCAGCAGACGTGAGCAATGGATCAGCTTCAGGCATCGGTCCTGAAGATGCTGCAGCAAAAGCCTCACTGCTCTCCGATGGGTCCTCAAGGAAGGTCGGTCGCTGGGGTAGCCAACTGGGATCAGGTAAGGCCCCCTGAAGCAGATGGCCAATGGCACGCCCACGGCCAACGCCGTAGAACAGGCAGTAAGAGTCCAATCGCTCGAGCACATCAGGCTTCAGCCACACCTGGACAGGTCGTGCTTTTGGATCACCGCTGGACTGAAAACGGCCGCTGGCATCGCGGCGTTGGGGTTGTGGACTGGTCAGGATCTTCGCGAGGTCTTCACGCCATTGAGCCGAACAGAGCCGACATCACTAGCAAATTCTAGTAATCGATCCTTAAGCAACTTGACACCGTTGCTGGGCAAACCAAATCAGAAGCGGACCCTGGGGGCCGGCAGATTCACTGGTGAAACGGGTCACTCAACCGCCTGTGAGGTGCACCAGCGGTTGAATGCTCAGCGCGATCACCAGGCTCACCACCACACCGACGAAGGCCTTCCAGAGATCACTGCCGATGATCTTGCCCAGGTTGCCGCTCTCGCGATTGGTGAAGACGTATTCAAATTCCTGCTCCTTGATCCGCAGAGCGATTTCACGACCACCGATCAGACCCAGGAACACCCAGGTGGTACTCAGCGGGAAGGTGGAAAGGAACGCCTTGTAAAGAAGGCACAGGCCGAAGAAGAAATCGATCACCGTGGCTGAGCGCAGGTCGGACGTGTTCGTCTTGGACCGCAGCACCCCCTGGATCGGTCCACCACCGGTGGCCACCAGCACGCAGAGGCCCACGCACAGCACCGCCGTGCAGATCGCCATGGGGAAGAAATCCAGCTTGCGCGGCAGGAACACAAAGATGTTCGCCAGGTCCTGCACCAGCCACATGCTCCAGAGAAAACCGGTGGAGAACCACTGCAGGCCGTACCAGACCTTGTTGAAATCCTTGCCCTCCTGCGTGCGGCGGAACACCCAGCGTTCCAGCAGCCACATCCCCAGGCCATAGGCCGCCAGGCCAACGCAGAAGGCCAGGACATAACCCGTCAGCGAGCTGTTGAGCAGCTTGCCGATATTGGCCGGCTTGAAGGACGACAGCACCAGGAACGAGGTGCTCACCGGTGCGCCCCACTGAGTGAGGGCCAGCACCGCAATGGGCGGAAGGATGTAGACCCAGTTGAACGGCTCAGGCAAAGGGAACTCCTTGCCGGGAACACTGAGGCGACCCCAGGCCGGGTCACCGTCCTTGAGGAACCACCCCATCATCAGAACCACGACAGTGACCGTGCAGATGAACAGCATCTGCATCACCTTCGGGGTGCGCTTTTTGTTCGAGGAGATGTAAGTGCCCAGCGTCTGCAGAGAGTCGTTGGCCACCACGGAATAGGCCGCCAGCAGGAAGCCGACGATCATCCAGATGTTCACATCCATGAAAAAAGTCATGGGGGAGACGACCCGTTTCTAAGGATCCCGATGCCGTCAGTCGGTGCTGCAGACAACGTGAGGCTGTAACTGCCTTGGATCAATTGATCACCCGCAGCCTGCTGAGTCGTCCGCGTTTCACCCAGGCCGCCAATGCATCAATCTCCGCACGGCTTGGCATGCAGATGCAGCCAGTCCCGGGATAGCAGCGGTGGATGCCCAGGGCGCTGCGGGTGGTGTCGAAGCGCGGCTGCAGATCGAACCAGAGACCATCCCCCCAGGGTTCCGGCGGGCCGAGGCTGTAGTCCCCCGCCGGGAGCGGGGCAGAATTGCCCGGACTCCAGCGCCGATCCGCGGTCTGCCGTTCGGCGACCCCGCTGGCAGCATCCCAGCTGGCCAGCAATCGCTCACCGCGGTGCAGCTCCACTTTCCAGAGCCGATTGCCATCAGGGAAGCGTTTCTCGGTGCGACGGGTGCTCAACCGCAGGCCACCTCCCTCGAGCAGTTCCGCCGTCGGCCCCTGCTGGCCTGGCAACGGCTGCGCCACAACGGACCCACAGCAACCGGCCAGGATCAGACCAGCGATCAGGACCTTGCGCAGCATCGCCACCCCATGAACATCGACTCCACTCTGGCGCTGGCACGATGGCGTGCAGCTTCCCAGTGGGCCGGTGGATGTGCTTGACCTGTTTCCTCGATCCATCCTGAAAGGGACACTCCCAGCCCCCCTGCTGAAGCAGCTGATCACGCTGGGAGAAACCGTTCTGGCCAATCCCTCAGCCAGTCCCGACGCCTCTCCCAAGTTGGCCGGACAGCTGAGACAGCAACGGGAGCTGAGACCGGATCAACCGGGGGTGCAGCAACTCACTGCGGAGCATCTCCTCCCCGCCTGCGATCGCTGGATCCGCCACGTGATGGATCGGCAGCCACCCCAGGGGCGTGGTCCCTGGGTGCCGGGTCGTTACCGGTTGCAGATGATCGATCTCTGGATCAACTGCCAGACCGCCGGCGACTACAACCCCACCCACACCCACGGTGGCAGCTTCTCCGGCGTGATCTTTCTGAAGGTGCCGCCGCAGATCAATGGGGACAGCTTTGACGGCCAGCTCTGCTTTCACGGACCGGAGGACTGGCATCTTCAATCCTTCCGCACCGGAATGGCCCATTACGTTCTGCCGGTTCCAGGTGAGTTCTACGTGTTCCCTGCCTGGCAGCCCCATTCGGTGATGCCCTTCCGTGGTGAAGGCGAGCGCTGGTCGGTCGCCTTCAATGCTGTGGCAGCCCCGGCTGCAGCACAGCAGCCCACCAGCCTCCAGGGCAATGTGTCTCTATCCAGTCAACGTCCGCTGCCCCGGGGATTCTGAGACCAGCTGGCAGAGTTTCCCTGACGCCCAAGCCCCAGGCCTCCATGGACCACAACGCCCCCCTGCATCAGGCCGGCGCCATCGCAACCGCCATCGAGAAACTGGCCGATCAACTCCGTCCGGAGGTGATCCGAGCTGCCCGCAAGGATGAGACCGGTCGCCGCGATCTCGATCGGATCGAATACGCCCTCGGCACGATCGGCAAGGCCCTGATCCTCACGGACTACAGCATCGATGAAGAGAAAGACATCGACAAGCTGAAGGCCTTCCGTGAATCCCAGAAAGGGATGGGCTGAGATCAGCAGTTGGACCAGCGCAGCACCCGGTGGCTGAGGCGGCCGTCGGTGTGGGGGTCACTCAGCTGCAGGATCCGCATGACTCTCTGGAATGGACTGCCAACCACTGATCCAGCGGGAGCGATCCTTCAGATCACGCCAGCGCACTCGCTCGCGATAGCCCGGCTCCAGCACGGCTGCCAGCTCGACCCAACGTTGATCGCCACGGCCGCCCTGCAGCACCAGCTGAAAGTGGCGATACCCCCCGACGGGGTCCTGGCTGGTCCAGGCACGGGCGGGATTCCAGCCCATCAGCTGGCGAGAAACACCTGGCTGACGGTGCTCTCCAACACGTGACCGGAGGAGACGATCAACTCGGTGTTGTCTTCGATGAATTGCTCCATCACACCGGGTTGGGCTTGCATCACGGCGCACACCTTGCTGGGGTCGTCCTTGCTGACGCCGCGATAGAGCGAGGTGATTCCGGCAGTCTTCTGGAAGGGAGCTGATGCGTCATACACCTTGGCCCATTCGCTGAAAGGCTTGGTGATCGTGAAAGTCAGCACGTGGGTTTCCATCGTTCTTCAGTGAGCAGCGGCCGGAACGTATCACCGTTTTTGGTACTGCAACATCAGAGCTTGAACCCTCTCATTAATGACTACTGTTGAGAACAGCTGATGCTGGTCGGTGTCTCTCTCCTCCCCGTCTGCGCCCACCAATGGATCCCTGCAGCAGGGCCTGCACCAGGACGGTCGACGTCTGACACCCCAGCGCAAACGTGTTCTCGAATTGTTCGAACACCGCGGATCAGGCTGCCACCTCAGTGCGGAGGAGGTGCATCAGCAACTGGCCTCCCTGCAGATGAAGGTTTCTCTAGCCACCGTGTATCGGACCCTTCGCCTGCTGGCGGACATGGGGTTTCTGCAGGAGTTGGAGCTCAGTGAGGGCGGGCGGCGCTTTGAGCTTGCCCAGGGGGATCACCGTGATCACCACCACGTGGTGTGCATCCGCTGCGGTCGCACCGAGGAATTTGAAAGCCAGCCTGTGCTGATGGCCGGCGCCGATGCCGCACAGCAGTTCGGCTTCAAACTGATCGAATCCAGCCTGAATGTGCGGGCCATCTGTCCGGATTGTCAGGACTGAAGCGACCGCCTACTGGGGATGTTCATTGCAGGGCATCCAGTAGTGATCACCCATGCGATGAACCCCCTCACATCCCAGAGCCTTCGACTGGGCTTCCGCCTCCTCGCGGCTGGGATAGGCCAGATAGCGGGGGTTGGTGGTGGAACGGATCTGGATGAGCCCCATGCTCATCGGCCCGGCGGTGATCACCCCCATCGTGTTCACCCCCACCGCCACCAGCCCCATGCCGACAATGGCGGCGTTGAACACCCCCATGGCCACAACGCCGATGGAGACGACCCCCATCGGCACCACTCCGATGCAGATCACCCCCATCGGGACGATACCGATGGAAATGGTGCCCAGCGGTGCGACCCCGATGGCAATCCGCTTCGGTTTGCTGCCGCAATGTCCTCCTTCCGTTGCCATGGCTCAGTCTCCGTGCGGCTCGGACTGCCCATGCTTCTCACAGACCATCCACATCTCACCCATGGGATGGGCCCCCTTGCAGCCGAAACCGGCAGCCGCCGCCTCCGCTTCAGCGCGCGTCTTGAACATGGCCTGTTTCGGTTGCCCGCCGTGCTCATGAGCTGACACAACCCCGCCCCAGAGCCCCAGGCTCAGCAGAGCGAGCAACATTCCTGCAGGCGACATCAGCCGTTCAGCAACAGCCCCACATCATGGCCCCATGGTGAACAGTCGCTCCGATGGATGGCATGACGTGGTCGTCCTGATGCCCGAGCAGTTCAACGACGCCCTGGAGGCCGTGCTGGCTGTTCGGGAGCAACGCACGGTGGTGCTGAATCTGAGTCGTCTGACTCCGGAGCTCGCACAGCGTGCCGCTGATCTGGTCTCCGGAGGGGTGCATGCCCTGGATGGCCAGCAGCAACGCATCAGCGAGAGGGTGCTGCTGCTGGCCCCCGCCGGCGTCGCGATCAACCGAATCTCAGCGTTGAAGCCGGGTCAGTCCTGAAGTGCGCCACCGCAGCTGGATCCAGCCCCGGCCGTGCAACCGAAGCAATGCGGCTCCGTTCGGATCGGATCACCCTCGATCGACAGGGTGTGATCGAGCAGATCCCGCAGATGGCGGACACCGCCCTGGGCGGACAGACCCAGTTGCTGGTTGAAATCGCAGTCATACAGATGCCCCTGCCAGTCGACACTGAGCAGTTGGCGACACATCACTGCCGCGAGATTGGCGGGGTTGTGCGCTTCCTCCAGCAAGCGCTGATAGTCCGCCAGGCGACCTTGCAGCTCCAACTGACGGGAAAAGCGCTGAATCGGCATGTTGGCCAGGGTGAGCAGGCGATCGAAGCGGATGTCCAGGGCCCCGAGCTCGCGTTTGTAATCCGCCTCCAGCAGCGCCTGGGGTGGAGGAAGGGATGGACCCTGCGGATTGAACACCAGATCCAGGGTTCGTTCCGGATCACCGCTGCCGTACCCAAGGGCATTCAGCATCCGCAGCCCCTCGAGGCTTCGTTCAAACACCCCATCGCCCCGTTGTTGGTCGACGTTGGTAGCGCTGTAACAGGGCAGGGAAGCGATCACCCCAACCCGCTGGTCCGCCAGAAACCGGGCCAGGGTTTCCTGTCCAGGCTCTGTGAGGATCGTGAGATTGCAGCGGTCGATCACCGAGACCCCCTGATCCCGGGCGCTGCAAACCAGTGAACGGAAGTCGGAATGGAGTTCCGGTGCCCCACCGGTGAGGTCCAGACAGCGGATCGCCCGACGCTCCAGCACGGCAGGAATCAGCGCCACCAGCTCCGCGCTCATCATCTCGGTTCTGCTGGGACCGGCGTTGACGTGGCAGTGGCTGCAGCTCTGATTGCAGCGATAACCGAGGTTCACCTGCAGGGTGGTGAGCGTTCCGCGCTGGAGAGGGGGAAACGGCAATGAACAAGCGATCAGCAACGTCGCGCGCAGGAAATCCGATCATTTCAGATCCGACGCTCAAAGCGTGGATCGGACAGGTAGATCTGAGGAATTGATTGATCGCGAATAATCCGTATCAAGCACAACACATTCCTGGGCGATTGAAGGATTGATTGGCAGGTGCATTTGTGCCCATCCATCAGCAATCACAAGGGGAGGTTGTCTCTGAAATTTGACTATTTTTGTCAAATTGATGTTGATGAAGCCCTGCAACCGGTTCACACTGAAGCGATGCAATCGTGCCCTGTGCGTCCCCTGCCGCTACTGGCTCTCAGCCTGGTTTCCGGCTTGCTCGGGATGGGGATCGCATGGTGGATGCATCCAGCCAATCAGGCAGAGCATTCATGGCCGCAATCGATCAACAGGCTGGTTCCCCAGATCGAACCGCTGCCGCCGCCTCCAGCCAGGGATCAGCTGACGCGATTTCGTCCGGATCAGACGTTGGATCTGCTGCGCTCCGATGGCACGCGCGTCAGCATCGGCTTCACCAGCGTTGTCGTCGATCCCCGCTGGACCACGGTCGAGTTCTTCGCTGGCTGGAACCGGGAGTTGGAAGCCAACGCCGATGAGGAGGCACTGCTGTTCACCTCAGGGCCCACCTTCGCCCGAGGCAGCGGCAACGGTGACTTGGCCATGCGCCTTCATGGTGACCTGATGCTCGCCAATGGGCTCTGGCCCGCGGACAATCGAGCCGCCGCCGCTGGTCGGGCCTGGGTCGGGATCAGCCATTCCGGTGAACTGGAGTTCGGCTACGGCCCGCTCACATCACAGCTGGAACAACGTCTACGGGTGTTCATCGGCGGACTGCATGCCTTCACCAACACCACCGAGGAGGCGCCGGAGTCTTATCGAGGCGTGTACGGCGAGATGCGACTCGCCGATGTGCGGATCGTCTACGGAATCCGGCCGGATGGTCAGCTTGAACTGGTGGAAACCGCCGATGGAGTGCTGTTCAGTGATCTCAAAAGCTTCGTCAGCAGCAAGGGGTTCCTGGCGTCCTTCCTGCCTGATCATGCCTCCAAATCACGTCTGATCATTCCCGGCAAACGCCCCTGGAGTCACGAGCACGCAGTCTGGGTGAGCGGTGGCAAACCCTCGATCACCCAGATGCCGTTCCTGCTGAAAATCAAGCCGTCAGAGGAGTGGTACGACCGTCAGCCCGCCGCCGCTGCGCCAGGGCCTGGAACCAGTTGACGTACTCCGCCGGTCCACCGGGCATCAGCACATCCAACGTCAGTGGATCCTCCGGATCACTGATGCCGCGCAGATGACGATCGGCCAGGCTCGGACGATCCACCTCGCCATGGCTGCTGTCGACCAGCACCACACGATTGGAACGGCCACTCCAGCGCCCGAGATCCTGCAGAAGGGTGAGGAAACCACGATCACTGCCACCACGCAACCAGCCGGAACCATCGGCAGCCGGGTTGGACGTCACCGTGTCGCCCACTCCCACCAGAAGCGGCAATCGCTCCATTGGCAACCGTTCCCGGGCCAACTGCAGCAGAGCCCCGTGGTCCCGCGGCGCCGTGCGCACGTTGAAGTCTTCTCCAAGGGGAAAATCCCCATGGCGGCGGGCGATGTGCTGGTTGATCAACACCAGCAGACCCGCTTCCTTGAGCGAGCCCGTCAGCATGAACTGGATGTCCGTGGTGCCGACGTCGCCGGCGGCAGCAGGCTTGGCCCGTTCCCGCCCTTCCTCATCACGCCCCAGGTTGGGGGCCACGTGCAGAAAGAACGATCCGTCCAGCCTCGCGGCGGCGGCCTCCCGCAGCAACTGGTCCATCAGCTCAGCCAGCATCTGTTGAAGGCGTCTCTGACGGGGTACATCCCCTGGCACCAGAGCGAAGATGCCGTTGAGATTGATCGTGGGCGATACCTGGGTGTCGAGCACAGCCTGCTGCGCCAGCGCCTTCAACTGCTCCGCTGAAGCCTCCGGCAGTTCAGCCGGCAACCGCTCCAGCAGCAACTGCTCCATCCGCTGCGGCGCCGCGGCCAGAAACGCCATTTCCGCCTCACTCACCCCCGGGTGACTGAGCTGACCGAAACGATCCTGAAACTGCACGCCACCGGCGGCCAAGCCCGGTAGATAGACACCCTCCCGCTCCGGCTTGACCTGATCCCCCAGGGCCGCTTCCACCAGTCGGTTCACGCCGCGCCGTCCCTCATGCTCGCCATTGGTCAGCACCACGAAGTTCCCGCGCAGGGCCGTCGCCGCTTGCACATAGCCACGATCCATGCGGCGGGTGAGGGGATCCTTCACCAGCTGCATGCACACACCATCGAGGTCCTGAACGATCAGCAGGTCATCGACCGGCGTGAGTTCCTCGAGCAGCTGATCCGGTGCAAGGCGCGGCATGACGGACGCGGCGATGAACAAACCTGGCGATCATGGCCCCATTGCTCAGCCGACCGATGCATCCCACCTGGACCGAGCAATGGTGGCCGGTCAGCTATCTGCAGGATCTGGACCCGCAGCGCCCCAATCGCTTCACCCTGCTGGAGCGCGATCTGGTCATCTGGTGGGACCGCATGGGCGATTGCTGGCGCGTCTTTCCCGACGTCTGTCCCCATCGGCTCGTCCCCCTGAGCGAGGGTCGCATCAACGACGCAGGGCAGCTCGAATGCCCCTACCACGGCTGGAGTTTTGACGGTGACGGCCAGTGCCGGCAGATCCCCCAGGCCCTTGAGAACACCCAACCGGACAGTCGGCAATCCCGCTGCGCCAGCCTGCAGACCGCGACCGGCCAAGGGTTGCTGTTTGTGTGGATGGGCTCCCGAGACAGCGCCGATCCAGAGCAGCTGCCGCTGGTGCCGGCACTGGAGGAGAACCCCGAAAGCTGGACGGTGCAGGACACCTTTCGCGACCTGCCCATGGACGCCATCACCCTGCTGGAGAACGTGCTGGATGTGAGCCATGTGCCGTTCACCCACCACAAAACCGTTGGAAAACGGGAGAACGCAGCACCGGTGGAAGCCACGATCACGGAGGAAGACGCCAGCGGCTTCAAGGCCTTCTGGGAGGAGGGGCCGCGGCGAGGCAGGCTCGGCGCCCAGTCCACAACCTTTCTCGCACCTCAGCTGATGTGGCACGACCTCACGGCGAAGGGGTTCGGACGCATCCTCACGGTGGTCTATGCCGTGCCGATCCGTCGCGGTGAATGCCGCCTGTTTGCACGCTTTCCGTTCCAGTTCCAGACCGCCCTGCCGAGGCTGCTGATTGGCCTGAGGCCCCGCTGGCTCCAGCACATCGGTAACCACAAGGTGCTGGAGGACGATCAGGTCTTCCTGCATTGGCAGGAACGCACCCTGGAAACAGCCGGTGGCAGTGCTGCAGCCGAACGGGCCTTCTTCCTGCCCACGGCTGCTGATGTCTACGTGGCAGCGCTGCATCGCTGGATCAACAACAACGGGGGGGAACCGTTTGCCGGTCAGCCGCTGCCGGACCGTCAGCCGACATCGGCGTTGATGGACCGCTACCACTCCCACACCATCCACTGCCGCAGCTGCTCCAGAGCGTTGATCTGGATCCGTCGGGCGCAACCGATCGGCTGGGGGTTGCTATGGGCAGGAGCCATTCTGATCGGCATCAACGCAGGCTGGAGGCTCATCAGCCTCGGCCTGATCCTCAGTGGCAGCGGAGCTCTTGGCTTGAGGCAGGCCAGGCGTTGGGAACGAGGACTGCTGGCCGGTGATGGCCAGGCACCACGGAACCGGAGGAGCTGAACCATTGCCTGGGGCCTTACTTCATCGGCATCGGCAGAAGAGTCGGCTTCACCTTGGCGCCCACCTTGCCGTCCACCGTCACCTTGCCGTTGATACTGACCGGATCCTGCACGGACACCGCACCCTCAACGGTGACGGGGGTATCGATTGACGACACCTGAGCCCTGGCCTGCACATCCCCCTTCACCTGCACCGTTCCTTGCAGCGCCTTCACCGTCAGCGGCCCTCTGATCGTGAGCGGTTGCTTGTTGGCAACAGTCACTTCGTCGCGCACCACAACGGGCAACGGTGTTGTGCTGCTGATGTTCACCGTCAGCGGCAGCACCAGCCTGTCCACCTTCAGACCACCTTCGATCGCAATCGGAATCGGTTGGCTCAGCAGTCGCACCGCCGTTTGCGCCAGCACCAGAACAGCTCCCCCGAGAATCAGGCTTGCCCCACCAGGGCGATGGGCCAGCGATAGGCCAGCAGCAACTCCTGACAGGACGACGGCATCACGACGCAACCTTTTCCGCATTACACCGTGTTTGCTCAAGCCATGCCCATCACCTTGCGATAAGCCGGCCGCTGCTGCGTGCTGGTGATCAGGCTTTGAATCGCTGGATAGGGAGAAAGATCCTCCTGGGGAAAGAAGATCGGCAGGTAGGCGAGATACGCCGTAACGGCACAGTCGGCAGCGCCCCACTGATCCCCCACCAACGGACGACCGGGCTGCAGCTGGCGGTTGAGTTCCTCCATCAACCGTGGAAACTCCCGCTCACGGTTGCTGGGTACAAACAGGGCGATGGCCAGTGTGGCGTTGGCGAAAAGCAACCATTGCGCGATCAGCGACCGTTGCGATGCCGATTGAATCTCGCCGGCATGGTGCTCCGCCAGGTGCAGGAGGATGGCGCCCGATTCGAACAGTTTCAGCGGTTGACCGTCGAATCCCTGCTGGGAGGTATCCACCAGAGCCGGTAATTTTCCGAACGGATTGACCGCCAGGTAATCGGGCTGTCGGTGTTGGTTCCCACGAAGGTCCAGCTCCTTCAGCTCATAGGCGATCCCCTTCTCCTCGAGGTACCAACGCGGCATCGAGGCTCGCGTTCGGGGACCGCCGTAGAGGATGAGGCTCATGGCCATGCAACTGGTTGAGCACAGTCTCTTCAACAGCGGAATTCATAGGCTGATTCCATGAACAACTCCTTTTTCGATCACAGCCTGGATGCGGCCTCGATCCGCCGCAGAGTCCGTGAGGTGATGGCCGGCAAGGTGGGGTTCTACAGCGTTGGGCTCTATCCCGCTTCATTGGCGTACAACTGCGCCATGCAGAACGAAGCCGGCCGGCTGCTGCTGGCCGCACGTCCAGGACGAGAACTGCTGGGAGCCTTCGCCCACGATGTGGTCGGAAGCATGGACCGCGACCATGTCGAGCGGGTGCTCGACATGGGCACCCATCGCGTCTCCGGTGAACGGGTCCCGAACACGCTTCAGGACCTGATTCTCCGCTGTGAGTTGGTCGTGCTGAGCGCGAACAGCAACCACGTTGAAGAGGATCTGCTGGAGGCCTGCCGGCTACGGGAGGAACTGGGACGGGAGCAGGTGGTTCTGGCTTGCCTGGCTGGGTCCTTCAACCATGACCCGATCAGCAACACCGCCTATGTGCTCTGCGAGAAGCAGCCGAACCTGGCCTTCTTCTCCGGATTCCACCGCCACGGTGCCCTGCGCAATCCCTTCGACAGCTTCACGGCCAACTTCTGCCACCCCAATGCCCTGATCGCAATGCTGGGGGCTCAGCTGCTGGATCAGCTCTCTCCGAATATTCAGGTGGCGGCAGGGGTCCACAACGTGGAAGGGCAATACATCAAGGCTGCCAAGAACATGTCATCGGTCTTTGCCGGGTTCGGCTACGCCTATCACCAGGAGAACCCAGGGGTGCTGCCGACACTCCTGACCCTGCTGCTGGATCAGTGCCTGGATCAGGCCGCAACCGTCTCCATGGCTCGCCCTGATCGTCAGAAGCTCTATCACCGCCAGCCGATCCCTCTCACCGAGCTGGGCTACGCCGTACCACGGATTGAGGCCACGCTTGTGCGGGATGGCGATTTTGAAAAGGTGCGGGATCACACCTTCACCCAGTTGACGGCGATGGTGGCTGATGTGAGGGGCAGCATGATGCAACCCAGTTCCGGCAAGCCAACCCGCAACTTCCAGGCAGGCCAGGTGTTGGCAGCCTTGATGCGCCGGGAAGGGCGTTGTCCCTCCTCGATGGAAGAGCTTGAGCAGACCTGCGAAGCCGCCGGACTGCCCAGGGGCGGTCTGGAGGGCCTGAAGGCTTTGCGCTACTGGCCTCAGATCGCCCGTCAATACGCCATCCCCCTCCACGACGCCACGATGGTGAATCTGCTGTACATGGCTCTGTATGGGCGGCCTGCCGTGAAGGACACGGCGTATCGGGTGATGACCGACAGCCGTGAACTGTCCAGTTACTGCCAGGAATCGGTACGTCCAAGCCACAGCCGCCGCTACGCCGATGCCCTGCAGAACCTGGACGTGCCGGAGGCTCTGGATCTGGTGGTGAACGCCGTCATTGCCGACAACGCCAGACGCGCCATGCGAGGCGAGATGAGCCTCGACGAAAGTGCAAGCAACACTGGGCCGGCCTATCTGCAGTTGATGGAGGCCATCGAAAGCCAATTGGACGGTTAGTCGCCTGGTTTTCTGCACACCAGAGCCTGCCGCCCCAGGGGTTCAGCGCGACATTTGCAGCCTGAGACCATTGAGATCCCCTTGAGCAAGGCCGTTGAAGCCATCGCGGGTCGCTTCCATCCCCGCGAACGGATCACGGCCATCCGCTCCCTCGGGTCAGGCAACGTCAACGACACATTCCTGGTGACCCATCAGGGCCATCGCCCCAGCGGCCCTGCTGGGTCTTTTGTGCTCCAGCGCCTGAACAGGCGTGTGTTTGAACGCCCCGAGCTGGTGATGCACAACCTGGTGGCCCTCGGCAATCACGTGCAGCGCCGCCTGGCCTCACCGCCGCCGGAACTCCAGGGCCGACGCTGGGAAGTGCCACAGGTGGTTCGCTGCCGGCAGGACGGACATTGGGTGGAGCAGGACGGAGAGTTCTGGCGTTCCATCACTTACATCGGTGCCGCCACCACCACCGATGTGATCCTCAACCGCGACCACGCTCGCGAGGTGGGCTACGGGCTCGGCATGTTCCACAGCCTGATCAGCGATCTGCCGGCAGACCAACTGGAAGACACACTCGAACATTTCCATGTCACGCCCACGTATCTGAATCGTTACGATATCGTCTACAAATCGTGCCAACCAGTGGACCCCGCCGTTCGCAGTGCTTCTGCCTTCGTCGAGGCACGACGCCAAGGCATCGACGTTCTGGAAGCCGCCCTGAAGCGCGGGGAGCTGAAGCAACGGCCCATCCATGGCGACCCCAAGATCAACAACGTGATGATTGATGAGGCCAGCGGCAAAGCCGTCGGCCTGATCGATCTCGACACCGTGAAGCCAGGTCTGGTCCACTACGACATCGGCGACTGCCTGCGCTCCTGCTGCAACCCTGCCGGCGAAGAAACCGACGATCTCAACGCGGTGCAGTTCAACCTCGATTGGTGCGAGTCGATTCTCGAGGGTTATCTCTCCGTGGCTCGACATTTCCTCAGCGACTGGGATCTGCACTACCTTCCGGACTGCATTCGCCTGATTCCCTTGGAACTCGGCCTGCGCTTCTTAACGGATCATCTGGAAGGTGACCCTTATTTCCGAACCGAGCGTCCGGGTCACAACCTGCAGCGTGCTGCCGTGCAGTTCCGTTTGACCGAATCGGTCGAGCAGCAGTTGCCCCAGATCAGGGCCATGGTGCAGCGCCTCGCCGGTTGCTGAGATGGCTCGCCCCGCCGTCATGCTGCTTCAGGCCATCCGTCTGGTGCCCTTTGAGCGCTCGGTTCCCCGGGGACTGCAGGTGAGTGGAGAACTGATCTGGAGCCGGAACGGTCAGC